>JAABUP010001558.1_pt1 | contig 48032 bp, 50 predicted proteins | sample 5559201 | NCBI WGS metagenome assembly JAABUP01 (sample SAMN10711887, study PRJNA513373) | rock metagenome | isolation source: Antarctica rocks | place: Antarctica
ATTGAGAAGTGTGTCAAGTTTTCAGATTTGTACAGATCACAAAAATCTGAAATACTTTATGACAGTTAAAAAGCTTACAGAGCAACAAATGAGATGGTCTTTAATACTGTCATGATACAACTTCTTCATACTATACTTGCTGAGCAAGCAGAATGAGAGAACAGATGCTTTATCAAGACAAAAGCAGAATGTGTTAATGAATCTCTCAAATGACAGAGTACAACATTGTACAATGCAGATAATACATTCTGAGATGATGAGCAAGCCTATACAAACTGCCTCAATGACAGTAGCAGACATATTGATCTCTGTGCTTGTACAAGATCAGAACTTGTTCAGTGAGATCACAAATCTTGAACAAATGTGAGTGAATGCTGAAGCAAAAGATGAGTTATATGATGAGCTTTGTCAAACAATTCACAAGAAACAAAGATCATTTTTCACTGTTCTAGAAGTGAGAATATTCATAACAGAATGCTTCTTAAATGATGAAGAGAAGTTACTCTTTCACAGAAGACACTGAGTGCTGTTCTCAGAACTTCTTTGTACAAGACTGATTCAGTATACACATGACTCAACAATGACTGAACACTTAAAAAGAAATGTAACTGATGTTCTCTTATCATGACAGTTTTTTTGACCTGAGATGCTACAGAATGTCTGTACATTCTGCTGAAATTGCAACAAATGCCATATAAACAACAGCTGAAAAGATCACTGACAAGGCTTCTTGAAGCCTTTACCTGTATTGAAGCGAATTTGGCAAAAGATATTCATTGACTTTGTAGTAGATCTATTGTCAAGTGAGGGTTGTACAAACCTTCTGATAATTACAAATTGTCTTAACAAGAAGATAATACTGAAACTGTGTAAGAATATGACTGCAGAATGAGTGACTCAGACATTTGTACAATGTTTCTATTGAGCTCATGAGCTTTCTATCACAATAGTCTTAAATTGAGGCACTCAGTTTATGAGCAGCCTATGAAAGAGAGTCTGTTAACTTTTAAAGACTGTACAAAGAATGTTCACAGTGTATCACTTGAAAACTGACAGAACAACTGAGCAAATGAATCAGAATGTTGAGCTGTACATTTGTATGTTCTTTAATTATAGTCAGAACAACTGAGTGAGCCTGCTTCTCATAACTGAGCTAGTCATAAACAATCATGACTTTGTCTCAACAGAGGTGAGCCTCTTTTTCTTGTCTCATGAATATCACATGAAGCCTCTACAACTACTTGAGAAGTTGAAGTCTGTACAATCTGTGAAAAGTTCAGTACAAAAAGCTGATCAAACTGTACAGAAGATGAAAGAAGTCACAGAGTGAGCACAGATGACTATGACTGTCACTCAGCAAATACAGAAAGAAGTGATGAATCAGAAGAGACAGCAGTCTTATGACTTCAAGAAAGAAGACAAAATCTGACTAAACCTTAAGAACATACATACAGACTGTCTGTGCAAGAAGTTTGATGCAAAGAATGTCAAATACATCATTGTTAAGAAGATCAGCTCACATTTCTTTTGTCTGAACACACTGTCAGGTATTCATAATGTGTTTCACTCAGTCATGCTTCAGTCAGCAGTCATGAACACTCTTTCTTTTCAGTGTACAACAGATCTGCAACCCTTGTCACAAATTGTAAGCAATGAAGAAAAGTTTGAAATAAAGAAGATTTTGAAGAAGAGATTTGTATGACATAAAGAAGAATTTAAGAAGAAGTACTTAATAAAATGAGTCAGTTATACTCAACTCACATAAGAACTGACGTTCACTCTGAAAGACACAGTGATGTTAAATCAATGAAAGTTAATACAACCTGAGGTGACTAAATCTTAATCATACACAAGAAGACTAAAATGCTTCATGAGTTTAAGGGATTGTACAGAGTTCAAAATTTAGTGTTGAATTTATTTAATTTATTTCTATGCTAATTACTAATGATGCCTTCTTGATTTTGCTGAAGCTACTTGTTCTGAGCATCATGCAGAGATAAAACATACAGCTCAGATGTTGTACACAGTCTGTACAACTAAACCTATACTAAAGACAACGCAAGAAAAGAAAAGAAGTCATACATACTTAAAGGTTGAGGTTGATAACAACTGCCTCTGCTGAAGACAAGATTGATGCAATTTGCCTCAATTTAGCAACATGCTCACTCTCATTGATGCTGTTGTTGTTCTCATCATCTGAGATGACAATGAGCACATCATTGTTGTGTACAGAGTAATGAACAGTGTGATCATGTCACTTGTAGTTGCTGCAACACTCACTGAAATGTTTTGATGTACAATGACATTTTAAAAAGAGCATCATATTGCATTTCTGACAGTTGATACAACTGACAGAAATCAACACATCTTGACTCTGAATCAGAATTGCATTGATGTATGACAGTTGATGAGTTCTCATCTGAGTCAATGTGATATGATTTTGTACAAACAAAACATTGTCATCAGACAAAGCAAAAATAACCATTGTCTAAAAGAAGTGAGCATACAAAGCAAGCTGCTGTTGATCAACTCAGAGAACAGAATTGACACTGATGTTCATAAAAATAAAAATGATGACATAAGTGTTTTACAAGATGAGGGCTTTACAAGTTGTCAGCTCTGAGACACATACTTGTATGACACTTACATGATGATGATTGTTGTTGTTGTTGTTGCTGCTGAGCTTGTCATACAAGAGTCAGTGCTGAAATGTGTCAATCAAAAGAGATTTCACATACAAGAGATGAGAGTGAAGAAGTTGAAGAAGAAAGAAAAAGAGATTTGAGGTGAGGGGGTTATAACTCACTTCACTGACAGATAAGCTAAAGTGAATTGTTGAAGGAAACCACGTGTTGGCTAACAATAAAAAAATTTCATCTGTGAACATTACCTGTATGAAGTGGGCAAACATGTGTCAACAGCCATTGACAACTGTACAACAACCTTTTCAGACACTTAAAGCACAACCTTGAAGAGAAAGAAAGAGGTGATGTTATGAGTCAAACTCATACTAAGGTCTTATGATCTAGTTGCTTACTAAGACTCTAAGACTAAAGCACATTATCTTCTTGCTTCTGTATGAAGCTTTTCTTTTCTCTTCATAGTATTCTTCTTGTATTTAAAAATTATCAATTGAGCGTCAATCTCATTGCAAACCTGTGACAATTGCTGACTTATTCATCTTCAGAATGTAAAGTCATCTTTCTGCTGCTTGTTTCTTGTTAACTATCTCAAAGGCTTTTTAAAGCTCATTCTTGAACTTCTTGTAGTTGCTAAATATGAATTTCTTATTGTTCATTCATTTTTTTGGTGTTTTGTTGAGAAACTTATGCAGTTTGAGATCAACTCAATTAAATGCTGCATTCTCAAGATATGATACAATTAACAGATCTTTGTTCATTTCAGTCTTGAACTTCATCTGATTGAATTCAATATATAACTTGAGCTTAATCAAGAAGGCTTACAGCTTCTCTCTCTTGTCTGTAAATGCATTGAGTGCTGATGTTTTAAGTACATCAATCATTTGTTGAAGATCTTAAAGATTGACTTAACTTGTTAAAGCTGACTTCTGTGCACTGATTGTCATCTTTATATCATAAGAATGTTCAAAGTGTTACATTCTGATCTGAGATGCCTCAAATATTAAAACTAAAGATTTGTGCTTGTTAATATAAAGATCTTAGTGTACAGTGTAGAGTAAATCAGTAGTTGATAACTTGTATTAAGTTGAACATGATTGTTTTCATAAGAGAAACAATTCTTTTTATATAAAAAGAGAATTGACCCTCAAAGAATTGACTCAACTTGCTAAGAGTTAACTCAACATTCTCACAGTCAAGTTGACATTCAAATTGTTGTCTTCTGCTAGAGACTACACAGTTTCTACATTCAACTCATCTTATTAGTTTTAAATAAGTATGATTGTAACATTGAGACAGCTACTTAAGGTGTTACTTATAAATTCACTAATAGTGATTTACTGAGTTATACTGATACTGACTGAGATAATGATCAGAACTTTAGAAAGTCTATTAATATCTATTTCTTTCTTCTATTCAGAGGCTTTATTAGTTAGTTATTTAAACATCAACAAATTGTCACTCTGTCTTTTATAAAAGCTGAATACATGATGAAAACTCAGGCTATTAAAAAAGCTATTTGATTATGCTGTTTTCTCTGTAAAACTGATTTTTGTATCATAAATTCTGTCATTATTAAGGCTGACAATAAGAAAGCAATTAAGCTGTTTAAAAATCTCAAGTTTCATGTCTGTATAAAGCATATCAATATTCAGTATCACTTCATTTACAAGACTGTTAAACAACATCTCATCAATCTTGAATATATTTTTATAACTGATTAAGTCACTGATGATCTCATTAAATCTCTATTTATCATTAAATTTCACTGTTTTCTCATTTAATTGAGTCAACTTATCAAGTAGTTAGTTAAGAGAATAATATCAGAATGTATAAAGTGAATTTGCTATAAATTCAAACCTTTTAAATCTGAGAAAGAGTGTTAAAAATTGTGCAGTTCTGCATTAAATCATTTTAGATTTTTTTGAACAGAAAGACATTGAGTCATTGATATTAAGACCTCAATGAAACAACTGTTGTTTTAACTAGAATGCAGAGTCTGCATCAACAGCATGACTTTTGTGTGAGCTGACTAAGCAGCGTCACGTGACACGGCAAGTTCCGGCGCTAGGTCAGAATAGAACTGAAATCCCCTGCAAAGCCTTCTTATTTCAACACTTCTTCTCAGTTTTAGACAATCTGAATATTCATTCACTAGCCAGTATAAAGTCCTTCAATCCCACTAGAAAGTGAGCTCAACAGCAAGGTGATGAGGACGTGAAGAAGGCTGCAACAGTGAGGTAAGAAAGTGAGAATGTAAAAGGCAACAAAGAAAAAAAGGTTGACAACAACAAGGTTCAAATGTGTGTTGAAGACAGGTCATTAATTAAATATAAGACCTGACTGAATAAGAAAACAGCTAAACTTAACAGCAGACAGAGCCTTAGTAAGCCCATCTGCTGCTTGCTTGACAGTAGGTACAAATTCAAAGTCAACAAGGTGACAATCAACAGCTTCACAAACAAAGTAATATTGTATGTCAATGTGCTTGATACAAGCATGAAACTCAGGGTTTCTAGCTATGAAAATAGTCAATTTCACTAAGAAAACGGCGTAGTCAAATGGCTTTCTTCATAGCTTGTGTTTCAGTCATGTACTCAGCCTTCATCAAGAATAGAACAATGAATTGCTGACATTTAAAACATCAGCTAATGAAACCTTCATATAGAAGAAAGAGATAAGCCTCAGTGAACTTTCTGATGTTGTGACAGCCACCTCAGTCAGCATCAGTATAGCTGATGAGGCCGTCATCAATGATGTCATAGATAACACTGAGATTTATAATGTTAATGAGATACTTAAAGATTCGCTTAACAGTGTTGTAGTGTGACATGTTAAGGTTCTAAGCAAACTGACTAACAGTAGAGACAGCAAAGGTGATGTCAGAACATGTCTGCAACATAATGTACATTAGCGATTTGACAGCTTTCTGATACCGTCAAATAACAGTGATGTCAGCCTGAGTGATAGACTCCTTCATGAGTACTGCATCAGAATTCATAAAAGTGTTGACAGAAACAGCCTGCAACTGCTGAAAGGTCTGAAGGACCTTGTTGATGTAAGCTGTTTGAGTAAGACAGATTGTGTGTTCAGTGCAGTTTTGTTTCACTTTCATGTCTAGATAGTAGAACACGGAACTGAGATCTGACATCTTGAACATGTCATTAAGACATTGTTTAATGTTCTGAATAGCTGACTTATTCTTTTCAACAAGCAGAAAGTCATTAACATAGACAGTGATGATGACATCATTTCATACAAACATGCTATGATTGAAATCAAGTCAACAGAAATCAAGAGACATGAGAAGATCATGTAAAGTCTTATACCACAGATGAGGTGCTTGCTTCAGACCATAAAGGGCCTTATTCAGCAAAGCAACCTTGTCAAGTAGCTCATAGTTGTGAGATAACTCAACATAAACAACCTGATCAATAGAGCCATAAAGAAACGCAGTAGTAACATTTATTTGATTCACTTCAAGGTCATAATGTGCTGCAAGGGTGAAGAGGGTCTTATACATCTGCAGCTTGACGACAGACACAAAGATTTGATCATAGTCTATGTCAAACTGCTGTTCATAGCCTTTGACAACTCAGTGAGCCTTATAGCGGCTAACCTGACCATGAGCGTCACACTTGACCTTGTAAACCCAGCGTCCTTTAAGGACATGCTGATTTGACAGCACATTGACAATGTCCCATGTGTTATTATTCTTCAGTGACTGGATTTCATTCTTCATAGCCGTCTTTCATTTATCACACAGAGGTGACTTCACAGCCTGCTTATATGTGGTTGATTTGATGATGTTGTCGATAAAAATTGCAGCATATGCATATGAAACATGTGCGTCAGACTCATCAACAACTGAGTAACTGCAAAGGTTGTAGCATAATACAGCTGAGGCTGAAGGGTTCAATGAACCAAGCTCATCTGAGGCTGAAGGGTTCAATGAATCAAGCTCATCTAAATCAGACAACTTGTCTAGAACTTGCGAGTCTGAATTTGTGAGTTCAGACTGACAATGTGAAGAGGTAGATGCTTTCTCTGAAACGAAAGAAGATGAAGAATTTGATCGCTGTAATAGCAAGGATCAAAGCAGCAGTGTAGCTGGTGCAGACACTCCCTCTGAAACAGAAGAAGGTTGCAACAATGAGGGTGAGGACACAGAAGAAAGATTGACAGCATGATTGCTAGTGCTAGTTGTCTTCTTCTTGCTGTGAACCTCTATGTTAGCTATGTTTTCATAAGCAGTAATGTTCTCATCAACAAAGCAGTTATGAGACTCTAGAACCTGTTCTGATTCAGAGTCTCAAACACAGAAGATTGAGCTTTCTTTCATGTCTAAATAGTGGCATTTGAGGCTGCAGTCCTCAAACTTGACTCCTTGCTGACATTGTTCCTTAAAAATGTGTGCTCAAGCAATGATATCAAAGACACAAAGACTTGAGAGGTCAGAAACATTGCCTGTTCATGCTTCATAGAGTGTTATGTTGAGTACTTGAGTAAAAGACCGGTTCTTGATATAAACTGCAGTTTTAATGGCTTTTGATCAGAGATGTGAGTTCAGGCCAGAGTCTTTGAGCATAGCTTGTGCAGGTTTGCAAATAGTGCAATTTAGCTGCTCAGAAACGCCGTTTTCTTCAGGTGAATAGGGCGCAGTAGGTTCTCAGATGATGTCATTGACTGTAAACCAGTTCTTCAAGACAAGATACTTATGCTTAAAGTCAGTGTGAAGGCGTTTTAAAGAATAGTCAAAACAGTCAATCTTCATCAATGTGACAAAGTTCTTAATATGCTTGATTGTCTTACCTTTGATTTTCATGAAAAACATTCAGATAAACCTTGTGAAGTCATCAGTAAGGGTAACAAACCACCTTGAACTGTCATAGACAATGAGCATTATGGGTTCAACAACATTCAAATGAATAAGATTTAATGATTGAGTTGCTCACTCAATAAAAGCATTGTAAGGGTGACAAGTCTGCTTGACTTTCATGCACAGTTCACAGATGTCATGTTGTTAAGAAACATTCTTAAGATCTATGCTGTTAATGATCTTAGACAGACGCTTGATGTTTGTATGGCTTAAATGGCTCAAGCATTGATGCCACATATCAAATAATACCTTGAACTCACAATTAGCTGCAAAGGCATGAGACTGAGGTGTATTGTTGAGGTGTAGCTGAAAAATCCCGTTGACCTCAGAAGCATATTTGATGACATTGTTTTTGTGACATAAGGTGCAGTCATGCATGTCAAAAGAGATATCATCAACACGCATGCAACAGTCAGAAACAAGGTTTGCAGAGGAATCAGAAACATGCATAATGTCTTTGAGGATAACCTCTTGTATGCCACTGTCAGAATGAACTAAACATAGTAAAACCATGCTCTTTTTAATGATCTGAGCAGATTCATTAACTGTTTTAAGAGACCTAAAAATAGGCTCATAGGTAAGAAAGAATTTGCATGTAGAACACAAGTGATCAGAGGCTTCAGTATCAACAATTCACACACTCATGAGGTGTGATTCTATGACAAACATAAAGCTGAGTGTTGTGGCATTGCCATCAGTCTTATCAGAGGTTGATTTGATGTTGTTAAAGAACTTGTCTGAGAACTTGTTTAACAATGACAATTTGCCCTTCTTCTTTGCAGCTTAAGCTGCATTAAGTTTCTTCTTCTTATGAGGGTATTTGACAAAGCACATGGGTTCCTCATGATCAGTCTTCTTACAGTGCAAACACTGAAGTGATGACGACATCAATTTTGGTTTGTCATGAAAGGCCATTGCAATGAAGCTCTTATTATTCTTCATTCTAGCCTCATCAATCAACTTGACAATTAAGAAATCAAAAGTAGAAGTTGTAACGTGAATGAACTGATGTTTAGTCATGACAAAGGCATTGAATGTGAATTCAAGGTTGTTAAGAAGAACAGTGAGTATAACCCAGTCTGAAAAGGTAGAATTCATCTCTTGCAAACATTGTGACAAAGTCTTTAGCTGATCAACATAGTCCTCAATGAACTTAAACAAATCATAGTGATGACTTAGAAGTGTCATAAACGTAAGGTATCTGGTGTTAAAGCCCTGAACCTTGTACAACTCCTTGAGCTTCAACCACATCTGATGTGCAGAAAGATCTTGAATGAACCCCTTAAAGTCATTCTGACATGACAGTGCTATAGTAGCACATGCCCTGTTGTTCTTTTTACTTCAGATGATGTATTCAGGTGAGAACTTCAAGTTCAAAGTGTTGACATCATTAAATTCAACAACTGGTTCAGAAGACATGTTTAAAACAACAGCTCATAGATCTTTGTTCATAAGAATGAACTTGATGTTAGTGGCTCATGAGGCATAGTTACTAGCATCAGCAAGACAAGAAAAGTTGAAAATGCTGTTCAAGAAAGTCATGATTATGTGAGTTGTCAAGAACAAACACCAAAACACAAAGACTATCAAAAAAGCAAAGAGATGTCAATCAAGAATATCATAATGATGAGTCATTCAAGAATATCAAAACAACAAAGATGTTGTTTGAGAAAGCACTTAAGTAAGCTATCAAAACAATGAGTCATTCAAGAAAGCACTTAGGTGAGCTATTGAAATGATGAAAATGTCAAAATCAAGAATATCAAGTAACAACAAAAAAGGAGTTGTTTGAGAAAGCACTCAGGTAGGCTATTGAAATGACAAAAGACACTGTTGAAAGACAGCAACAGTGAGGTCAATGAATGACTGACTAATGTCTTAAGGTATGAAGGCAAAATGTCAAGCTCATAACCTTTTGAACAGAAAGACATCAAGTCATTAATATTAAGACCTTTATGAAACAACTGTTGTTTTAACTAGAATGCAGAGTCTGCATCAACAGCATGACTTTTGTGTGAACTGACTAAGCAGCGTTACGTGACACAGCAAGTTTTGGCGCTAGGTCAGAATAGGACTGAAATCCTCTGCAAAGCCTTCTTATTTCAACAGATTTTGTTCTGAGGTTATGTAACCTCAGCACACACAAAACTTAGTTAAATATTATTTTAACAACTTAAGCAATACAAGAATGTTCATTCTGACTCTATTATGTTTAACAAAAACAAAAAAGTTATATTACTTTAAGTTATACACACTTAATTTTAAAATCTTATATGACTGAGTAACAGAATAAAGTATGAGAATTAACTGTTTACAACTTTAAAGTAATATAACTTTTTTGTTTTTTAATGAATTCTGTTAATTTTTAAATTATTTAAAGAACCTTGTAATTTTCTATAAGATAGAAAAGAAATTATAAAATTTTATTAAATAATAACTGTAATACACAGTTATAAGTAATTAAGTATAAAGTTAAAACTGACTTTAAAACTAAGTCAGAGTTAATAACTCTAACTTTAATCTGACTTTAAAGTTAAAAAATCTGATTTGATTTTAAATTTATAATTACTTTAGTGATATATATTATTAACTATAGTATACATTAATTATAACTCTAATTACTAACTATTTATATAATCATTGTTTATAACATTAATTAATTATATTTAACTGTTAAATAAATTAATCTGATGTTTAAAGTATATAATAGTTAATGATAATATAAAGAAAAAACAATCTGTTAATAACTATGTACTTTGTATTTACTAAGTATCATTATACTGTAGTGTTAAAAACATTATGTTATAACAGTAATTTTATAAAATATCTGTAATAAGAAAAGTACTGAACTTATAAATATAAAAGAGACTTAAGTAAATAAATAAAAAACTAAAGTGATTATAAATTAGTGGTAACTTAACTTAAATTAATTTGACTTTGATTTAATTTTAAAGTCAGATCAAAAAAACTGATTTAAGAATCAGATTTAATTGTAGGCACATAATCGCGGTACAGATTGCGTGTCAATATCTACCATCTATCACTCTTGTAAGCTCTGGACCGTGATGATAAAAAGCGACGACATCAAGATTCAAGAGAGCTTGCTTTTTTGTTCTACGCGCTGCTTGTCAAAAGATTGTAACCGTATTACTAAGAGCCGCGCGCCAGATAAGCGCGCCAGGTAAGCGCGCCAGATGCCTTGGAATTGGAATCTCAGGTACAGCAAGCTGAGTGCTGCTATGACTTACTCGGTGTACAAATACCTTGACCTTAGCTCTCTCATGGATATGTGTCACATACAAACTGACTTCATTATCTTGGTTACATCTTCACCTAAAAAAGCAATTCAAGTGCTCACTGTTATTTGGGGGTTTACATCGAAAACCAGAAACAAAGAAATCTCTGCCATAACTGCAATCTAAGCACACCTTACATCACTCTTTGTTTTCGTCACCTTTGTTTAGTAATCCGTTAATCTCTTCTCCTTCTCATGCATGTTTCTCATATTGTTAATCTTCACACCGTTGGGGCTTGGACTCGAGGCGCAGCCAACGCTTCCTGGTATGAAGGCGGCGCGTCGTCAATACCATCCTCTGGATCCTTCACAATCTCCCCAGCGCTCAAGCGGAGTGCCTCACGCAGCATAATCTCGCCACGCGTCTGCTCTTCAGGAGTGAGACCTGACACGGGAGCTGCTGACGTTGGGCTGTTCGTTCCTGGAGCTCGTGCCACGTCCGGGTCTTCACTAGAGGGTTCTAATGTATCCTGGGATGCAAGCTGAGAAGACCGAGGGTTTTGCGGTGGAGTTGAGATCATTGAGTGTCTAGCTGTTGGCCCAGTCGCTGATGACGGTTCGGTTGCCCGGTTTTGTGTGAGTCGTGAAAGACGGTCCAGCGATAGACTTTGCGCCGCTGACGCGGCTCGCTCTAATTCCGTACCAACGGCACTTGGATGGGCGCTAGACTCTAAAGGGCTTTGGACATTCGGCAATGGTTTGGCGACAGATGGCCCTCGATTGGTTGCAGAACCTTGACTTGCCGATGATGGCCGGGCTACCGGTCCTGCTTCCTGCGCCGGTGCAGCGCGAGCTTCCGTTGGTGGTGGTCTCCTTCTTTCTTGCTTCGTCCGTCTATTCGAACGCGTCCGTGTTGTCGGAGTATGCGTAACTGTGGGCGCTCGTCTTGCTGTTGGTGGTGCGTCACTCATGGGGGAAAGCCCAGACGTGGATACCTGGTCGTCTTCGGTTACGATTTGCATCGTTGACGCCTCTTGAGATACAGCCCTGGGTACTCGTTTCCTTTGTTGCTGAGATTGACTCACTGAACGTGCCGATGCTTGCTGAGTAGGGCTTGTTGTCGCCTGACTTGTCGCCAATGATGCTTGCTTTGCCTGCTCAGCTCGATAACTGCGACTCCCGAACTCGCGATATAGACGTTTGCGCTCTGCCTCCAACCCAGCAGCTCTCCTCATGTCCTCCTCAAGTGAAGCTCTTATCGCTCGCTCCAGCAGTTCCTCTTCAGTTTCTCCTGGCTTATATCCGTATTGGAGTGCCTCTTCCGCTCGTCTTCGTTCAAGTTTACACTCATTTTCTTCCGCTAGTCTCCTATTTTCCGCAAAGAGGGCATCATGCTCTCGTTCTTCGTCTCTTCGCTTTGCTTCAAGCTCCTGCTGATGCTCTGCCACCAATCTGGCGTTCTCTGCAATCGCTTGTAAGATCTTTCTTCGCTTTTCCTGCTCTTCGCGTCGAACACGAGTATCTTCGAGCCCAGCATGCTCGAGGCTCTTCGTGATAGCCCTTTGATGTTCGTGCTTTTCTTTTTGCCGTAGTTCAGCGGCAAGCTCTGTGCGCTTTCTCTCTGCTTGTTCAGCAGCCTCGAGGCTCTCTGCTCTAGCTCGTTCAAGGGCATCTGCATCTTTTACCTCGAAATATCTTCTGCTTGCTTCAAATACCGCTTGGATATCGTCGTCAGGATCAGCAAAATGCGTTGCCGCTGCTGGGAGATCTTCCATCGAGCTCAATGAAGACGATCTACGAGGATTGAAGTCATCATATGATTCAAGCGGGTCGAGCGGTTCTGTCGGTACTGGTTCTTTAAGTGACGTGTGGCGGAAAGCTTCTTCATCCTCCTCTTCGGACTCGCCAACTTCTGCAGAGCTTTCTGTTTGTCTACAGATTCTCTTAGGTCTCCCACCAGCCACACCCGCGGCTTGCGGTCGGATATCCCTAACGTCGCTCCTTGGGGATCTCTGAGATCCAAGAACTATGTTGTGTTCTGCATCGTCGGAGGTAGGTGCCACTCCGGGCCTATCCCGTAATTGGTCTGTCCCAGCATGAGGTGGCTTACCCTCAACACATCGTCCAGCCCTCTCTTGACGTGGCCGTTCATCAGCAGAGAGCTCCAACACCCCTGGATCATCCCAGGTCGTGGCCCTTGTGTCATGATTTACCCAGTATGTTCTTTCTTTATCATCCACGCGTCGTTCCCAGCCTGTTGGTCTGGCAGGTGCCAGCTCCACATCTGCTGCTCCTGTCCCGGCACGTTGAGTTTTTTGGCCGCGTGGCAGGCCGTCATCGTTGTCATGAGTATCTCTTCGAGCGGTCTGTGTCGGTCGTGGTTTGGGTTCTTTTTCTTGGCCATCTTCCCCCTCATCGCTTGGTGAAGGGTAGTGATTGCGAGCACCATGTCTTCGACGCCCAGCATAGCCGTGGTCAGAATCTTCGTCCTCAGAGCCAGGATCGTTGCAATACGCATAGCGGCCGCGGGGTCTATGTCTGGGCATTTCGGTTCCAGCTTCAAAGGGAAATATCTTGTCCTTTTTCAGCAGGGTTTTGCTTCTTCCAGATCCAGGATCTGACCTACGTTCGTGGCTTTCGAGAGAGTGGCAAAGTCACCTCAAACTGGATCTGGTGTGCAATTTACAGAAGCAGATACAGATCGTGATTTGTACCCCGTGTGCAAGCTCCCCACGGCATTCACCTCAACCAGACCAACTCATCGTCCCGGTCCTCCGAGATTCACCACGATGCTAGCGGACCCTCCGCAAGAACTTCATCAACCCTTTTAGGCATCTTCACCACTCGAAGTTGTGCTATTCAACGCAACTCACACAATGACTGAGATCATCCTCTACAACGCCATATCAAGCTCGGTGGACTACATGACCTTCCACCCGGTCGTTAACGCATGACAATTACTAAAAACCTTGTCGGTATCGGTGGTAGTACCTCACTCATGCCAGTCCAAACCTGACTCAAGAGCACCGCTTCACCTTGACTGCGGTGCCATGTGGCTCATCTTCATCGTCATTGTGCTTTGAAGTTATGTAGAGTACATTAGTGGCGCTAACTTAATGAGAAACGATGCTGAACGCAGATGACTGTTTCTATGACTTTGTTGTCTGTCTGGATTTTTAACCGTAGCCTTATCATCGACGCTGCATGGAGAACGTTATCGTTCTAGGAGCTCTGGTCACGGCAGAGATGGATGTTCTGTGTTGTGAAGTTGGTGGGAGTGGTTGTTTGTGCCATGGTGCACGGTGTTTATGGAATGGTCGTCGATTGGAAATGAGGACATAATCAAGGGTGCTGCTGGGGAAAGAAGGGTGGTGGTTAGCTTCATCAACCGTTTAGACGCCTGGCGTATATGGAGTACTCCGCACTGGAATGTCACCGCTGCGTGCTGCTCATGTTACTTATTCACACCGATACTCGCAAGTCTGCATTTTCGTGCTTCAATCGCCTTTTCTAGACTTACAAACTACCCTTCAAAGTCCCGAACGGATACCGATAATTCCAAGTATATAGATATATCCATCACACTGCTGACATCTCTAAGAACTACAACTACACTGCATAGCCCTCCCCAACCTCGGCACATCCCCACAAAACCTCTCCTCCTCCTTCTCATCCCAGCCCCAATGTTCCTCGAACGGGTTCAGCGCCATGTGCATGATGTGGTTCAGGATGTCGCGCTCGCCGCCGTGCTCGACGCGTTGGATTAATTCGTCTAGGATCCAGGATTTCGGGATGAACTACAGAGGTCAAATGTCAATGAAAGGACCAGATTGAAGGTATGAGGGAAGGAAGGATGGGATACGGACTTTTGGATTGACTTTCTTCATAGCAGCCTGTCTATCCGCGTCTCCGTCTTCGGTCCAGTCTTCGAGGACTCGGGTTCGCCATTGATCGAGCCATTTCCCGAGCCGTGTCTTTGCGTTTTCCTCCGTGTTGCCCACGCCCGTCACGCCCTCTTTATGGAAGAATACACCTGCGACTTCCTTCCGCTTTTCTTCATCGCCCAGATCAGCGAGCTTAATCGATGACAGTTTACGGAAGAATTGATTAAAGTCCAATTCGAGCGCCTCCATCGTATCTAGTAGCTCAGAGTACAGGTTTTCGACGTCCTCGCCTTCCTGGGTTTTCAGTCCTAATCGCGCGTTCATCAGCCGCTTATACTCGGCCATAAACACGGCTTTGAACTCTTCCCCGACGCGGCCGATGATTATTTCCGCGCGCTTGATGAGTTCAGGCGCAAAGTCCTGCGTCACGCCCTTCGAGACGAATTCCTCGTCGTCGACGTGCGAGCCGGCGCCGAGGAGTTCACCTAAGGACTCGCCGAGGCGCACGAGGTTCCACCATATGATAGTTGGTTGGTTTCGGTAGGAGTATCTTAGCATGTGATCGTCGTGGTTGGGTGTGTAGTTGGGATCGAAATTGTCGAGGAAGGCGAAAGGACCGAAGTCGATGGAGAGACCGAAGATGGAGGTGTTGTCGGTGTTTAGGACGCCGTTGGTGAAGGCGTAGGCTTGCCACGCGGCGACTGTTTTTGCGTTTCTTCGTGCGATTTCTCGGTATAGTCTTGTGAATCGATTCTCCTCTGCTCCCTCAGCGCCTTGGAGTTCGCGTTCAGGGACTCCTCGCTCGGGGTTGATGGCTGAGCTGGTGATGTCGTCGTCGGCGGGAAGTGCGGCTGGTAGAGACGCCCAGCCATCAAAGACGTTTTCTGCTATGTAGGTGGAGACTTGACGGATGAGGTCGCGGTTGCCGCGTGCACGAAGGATGTCGAAAGTTCCGATGCGGAGCCAGGATTGAGCGAAACGGGTGACGATGGCGCCGGGCTCGAGGCGTTCACGACGGACCTTCTCGTGGGGTAGAAGTGTTAGAGCTAAGGCTCGGGTTGAGGGGATGTTCAGGGCGTTAAGTGCTAGATCAGGACATCAGCTAAAAACTTAAAGATGGAATCACAATTATGAGAGAGTATTCTCGACACCTTCTGATACTACAAACTCGCGAATGCTCGAGCGAAGAACTGCTTTGCCATCTGCGAAGCGGGAATAAGGGGTTTTGCCTGCGCCCTTAAGTTGAATTTCATAGCGGGTCTTGGTTTCAGGATTTGTGGACTCGAAAAGTGATATTGCTCGCTGGGAGAGGTTAGCCGTTGATTTTCTGGCTTATATCGTACTTGATGCATACACCATCACCAAGCTGGCCCGCCCAAGAGCCACTGTACATCTGTCAATAAAGCCTCTACGGAGGAGATAAAGCATCAACCGTACAATTGCCACCCTGCAATCCATTAGCACAAGCCCCTTAAGACCTATCATCATATCCTACGTACCACCATAACATTGTGCCCAAGGATATATTCCATCGCCACTCTGCTCGTCCCAGAAGAACTTATTCCCAGCCACCAGCTTCTTGAACTCTTCTGTCTTCTCCTCCTCCGGCTTCAAACCAATATCTCTCATCGCTCTGCCACTCACAGCAAGGAGCTCTGGTTCTTCGCTTTTCTCCGGCCGTACATAGGTGTACAGTGCGCCTTTTACCATGCGCGGGCCCAGGGCCTGACGGGGTGCGGTATGAGACGCGGCAGGCGTGGGAAAAGTTGGGTCTGGTGACAAAGACGATGTGAAAACATTTGACTTGGGTAGGTCATCAAGGGAAACACCACAGAATTGGCTGTTGCCGTTGCTTGGGCCGTTTGTGCCATTCGTGGCGCTGTTCGAGAGATGAGCCGTCATTTGGGCAAGGCGCATACGGTAACTCGCTGGGTGGGGAGCCAGGATGCGGCGGAGCATATAAAATGTTGATACAGGTATCAGTTGTTCAAGACAACGAAAATATTTCGAGAACGGATTTGCTATATGAAGTGTATGTCAAACCCCAACGCCACTATTGATTGATGCGGACATGTCGGCAATTGCGTCATACTCAGCGGCCCGTAAGCATAAAAGATCGACAGCGCTAATGACCACGCGGGGAAGTGGGTGCGCCACACTATTACAAAAACTTCACCTTTTGGATGAAGAAATCCTAAGGAGTACTTCACCTTGACAACCGCAAATCTGTAAGACTTCACACATGAGCATTGCCATTGCTGAGAGAATACCTATTAGCTGGACACGACGAACGTCACAACGTCTACCGGCTACGCGCAATTACATAAAACTCCTTTTGAGACCCACCCCCTCCTCTACTCGTATCGGCAAGAGAGGTTTTAGTGTTCAGCCTGCAAAGATGGCCAAGATACCCACGGAGATACCCTCTTTGAAGCTCAACGATGGTACCTCCATCCCAATGGTAGCCACTCTCACCTATGCGATACCCTCTGCCTGGTATTGACAAGTCCCTAAGTTAGGTTATGGTACTGGAACAGCCTGGTACAAGTCTAGCGATGACGGCAAAACCGACCGCAAACTCGTCGACGCAATCAAAACAGCCATCAAGCTTGGCTACTACCACCTCGACGGCGCCGAAGTCTACAACACTGAGCGCGAACTCGGCGCCGCAATCAAGGAGAGCGACGTTCCCCGAGAAAAACTGTTCGTAACGACAAAAGTGATCACAAATATCGCCGATATCCCCAACGCCATCGACACAAGTCTAGAGAAGCTCCGACTCGACTACGTAGACCTGTATGTCTCCAAGTCCCATTTCTCCGTCCATGGGACCTCTTCCTAACAGACTCTCACACAAGCTACCTCATCCACTCCCCCTTCTTCGCCAAAACTCCCAGCGACTTCCAAACCGCCTGGGCCGAGATGGAAAAAGTCAAAAACTCAGGCAAGGCCAAATCAATCGGCGTCTCCAACTACCTACAACCACACCTCGAAGCCACCCTCAAAACAGCAACCATCCCACCTTCCATCAACCAAATCGAATACCATCCCTACCTCCAACACGGCTCTCTTCTTCCCTACCAAAAGTCCTCTGCAAAAATCGCCACAGCCGCCTACAGTCCCCTTTCCGCCGTCACGAAAGCCAAGCCCGGCCCGATAGACGACTATATAGCACAGCTAGCGAAGAAATATTATGTCAGTGAGGGGGAGGTTAGTTTGAGGTGGTGTATTGATCAGGGCGTTGTGGCGGTGACGACGAGTGGGAAAGAGCAGAGACTGAGCGATTACTTGAGAGTGACGAGGTTTAAGCTCACGCCGAGGGAGGTGGAGGAGATCACGAAGCTGGGACATGATAAGCACTATAGAGGATTCTGGCAGGATAAGTTCGATGCGAATGACAGGTCATAATCTAGGCCCACTTGTTGTAGATATGATGATAGGAAGGCTGCCAGCTCGATCTGCGCCGGAGGGACCTCCCATGGTATATAGAAAAGCCAATGTAGAATCCTAGCAACAACGGAAGACCCTGTGTTCTGCACCCATAGTGATTTTCGCAAAATGCATACGAACATTCCATACCCATAACTATTCCTAACCCCCTCACAGGGACACCTAGCGCCACAGCCCTACTCCGTCCTTCAGCCACCTTCAACCCTTAAACTCAACTACCGTTATCAAAACCACGTCTTCAATACGAGAAGACCTATAAAACAATACTTGGCAATCTATTCCGTATACAGTATGACATCACAGCCCCATCGCAACCGCCACGCTCCTACCTAGTACCTTAACTTATATAGGGTCTCCCCGTCTTTCGAAGTCCCTCACCAATACCACTACGCAATGAGATCCTTCAACAAACCAGGCCTTTGGAAAGTCAGTTAGACCTCAATATGAACCCGAGGGTCGAGAACACCACTCGACACCGATAGCGAGAGCGTTCATTGGAATGCGGTGCCTGTCACGGAGCTACGGAGTCCTGTCACGAAGTGAAGACAAGCATAGACAGGCATAAGCGCTATTACTATTGGTAAAGGAATATCGGCCATGCGGACGACAGTACGGAGTTACGGAAACGTCAATCAGGACCTGACGACTACGGTATGGTGTGGTTCTGTAATTACTATTAGCAGTCACGGGTGGTGTTGTATCTAGGACCTCCGTACTGTATATATAACCCCTAATTGGATAAGCTTAGTATACGATTTGAGATATTTCATTCCTTACACTCAACCATGAATGGTCAAAGCTGGCAGTGAATTTCTGCCAGCAAGATTGTCCCTCGGGGACAGTCGGTGCTGACATGACGAGTCACTCGACGCAGGTGAGTCTTCCCCCTTCCCGTTTGCAGATGTGAATGTGCAGTACGATGAATCCTTCCCAATGGACAGATAAACCTCTCAGCCTTCTCTCCTCCATTCTGTTATCCTTTTCACACTGTCGATTTTCTCTGTGACACCTAGCCCAACATTGCCAGCCCTAGCACACCCAGTCTTCATTCAAACGCTCCATAAACCCTTGGGCAACCAGCACCACCACCCTCAAATCGCCCTAGCTAACAAGATGCCCAGACCCCACTACACCTGCTGGGACAAAGTAACCAACCGCTTCCGCGACGGCCGTGACGAGTTCAATGAGAAATACTCCGACTACAACGCCGGTCGTCGAGATTTCTTCATGAGGAAGACATCGTTTTATTACGAGGAGAAAAGACGGCGGCGGCGAGAGAGACGGCATGGCGGTAGAAGACACCGTCGCCATCACCATCATCATCGGCGTGAACAAAGCTTCGATAGCTATCCCGCTCCGCCTCATTTTCCACTACGAACTTCCTTTGACTGGGAAGAGGACGAGTACGAGTTGGGGTACGATTCCGGCAACTATGATCCTAGGTTTAGCGGTAAATCGTCTCGCAGATACACGGATGGCGGGACATCCTATGCGCCTGGGTGGGGGAAAGCCAGGGCTCGCAGCTTCGATGAGAGATATGATTCTAGATATAGCTTTCCGCCGCCAAGATCTGGTCCGTTCGGGAAAGGGCCTAATGGGTATGGCGGCTATGACCCTCGCGGTTATGATAGGGGGTTTGGCGGAGCGTATGGTGGTAGATATTTTGATGATCATCCCGACGAAAGAGATCCATCTCCTTTTGAAGACCGCTACGGCAGAAGAAAGGATCAGGGTTATGCTGATTACCGTCATCGGGATCGCCATTCGTACGTTCTGCCCTCCTATGAACCTCGATCCGACGGTTATTGTGACCGTGGTGGTTATGAATCACCTCCCGTGGACAGTTACGATAATCGGAAGAGCCGATATCCTGGCTCAGACGACTATGGAAGGCATGGTGGATTCGGCGGAGGCCGATACGGAGGCTACGAGCGCCCCTTCCCTGACTCAGATCGCTATCGAGGTCATGGTGATTTCGATGCACGCTCAGACGGAGGCCATTACGGTCACTATCCGAATGAAGACGAATACTCGGATTATAGCGATCATGACGAGCGCTACCCAAGACCGCCGCCATCTGGTAGGTTTGGTGGTGGGCCGGATGATGGCTTTCCAGGAACAACGCCGCCTGAGGATGCTGGAGACGGACGGACTCACTACGAAGTCCTCGGGGTATCTCCAGATGTGGACCAAGCGACGTAAGTCTTCCGAATATTTTCTTATGTAGTCTGGCTGACACCAGGCACTAGCTTGGAAAAGGCCGCAAAGCTAGCGAGGATAAAGGCCCATCCAGATAAAAATCTCCGTCCTGAAATGTCCCCAGAGGAAAAGCAGGCGATCAACGACGAGGCTGCAAAGATTGGACAAGCTGCTGATATCCTCACGAATCCAAGAAAGGCAAGTGATTAAAGCTCTGGCGCGCGCCACGATGATACCAAAGATGCTGACAAAACGGACAGCGGGCGGAATATAACCGGCAACTCGGAATGCATTGTTATTGAGGCAGATGATACATTGATCTGTGAGCGGATACCTGGTAATGGCTGCCTTGGCTTTAGCTATGAGTCTGTCTGCGTATGGAGGCAGCCAGAGCCCACTTTGGTTTTGATACTGGACACTTTAGACCTCTCGACTAGTTTTTCTTTTGTTTAGACGAAACTGTATGTTCCAGACTGCTCTCATGCGCCCTCTGTTCTCTGACTTGTATGTCATATGCTTGCTTGACGGCTGCAATCTCGTCGATTAATGGAGTATTTGCAAGTGCCTCCATTGCCGCCTGGGTACCCGCTTCAGCCTTGTTTAACCCTCTACCAGATCCTAAGTGCTGATTTTTCCATCCCCAACCTGTCAGGTATACTCCTATGTGGTAATATGTCTTTCCCTCCTTTTTGACCACTTCCGGCTTTCCTTCGTCAACATAGGAAACCCTGATATCCTTGCCCATGATTTTTCTTGCCAAGTCTTGCTTAGCATTGACGTTCGGCTTTGGCGCTATACTTTGCTGAACTAGCTTTGGAGCCCAGAGATTGTTCAACCAAGCTTCTACTGTATTGAATCCATTTTTAGGATCTGCCAGGATAACCGCAGCCACGTAGGCTTCGAAGATGTCCCCCATTGTCTTCGTCCATAACTTTCCAGGATCTTGGTGAGAGCTTGGCAGCTGGGCCTTCCTATCAAACCCATATCCAACCGCATACTCTGCCAGTGTCTCATTCTTAACTAATGCTTCACGGACCTGAGACATCCTGCCAGCTGGAAGATGTGCGAAGCGGGAGTATATGAGGCGCGTAGCAATGATTTCAAGGTAAGCGTCGCCAAGGAATTCGAGTCGTTCGTAACTGGCGTTTGCCGAGGTATTCTCCTGCGAACGTACGGTACCTTGATGTCTGAAAGGGATGTGGGCAAGAGCAGCGTTTTTGATGGGGGGTAGTTGTGGTAGTATATGCGGTTGATGGGGTGTCATGTGGGCATAATAGGAACGGATTGAACTTGAAGATGATATCGTGGGAAGAGACGCATTGAGAGCTGTGTCGCTGGATTTGACATCCTGATCAGTCCCAAAGAGTTGACCAAGATTCATTGCTGCTCTAACAACTTCTTCTCCGGCCACATTGATGTGTTCAGCCACGCATTCCGGACTATCCAGTATCTCATGGGTGAGCTCCGCCAGTGATGCCATTCGGCTTGCAGGTGTTCGATCATTGACTTTTAAAAGACCATTAGGCGAGACTACGCGCTGCTGTACAGGAAAGCCATTGCTGAAGGTATTCCCGTTCGTCGTCTCCTGTCCGGCGGTCAGCCTTTATATGTCATGTTGTTTTGGTGAAAGCCTAGTCTGCTCACTTCCGTTGGTCTTGACTTCTTCGTTATGACCCTATCCGCATGAATATCACTAGACTCAAAGCTCCTTTTTTTTGCCATCTTACAAAGCACCTTCCAAAGTCCTTCTAGCGGTTGAGGTGCGCGAGACGGAAATGCAATGCACTTCTTAGCTACATTTTGAAGGTTAAGTCAACAAGCCGGGAGTTGCCGCTAGGCGAATTTGGCTTGCTCTCAAGTTCACCTTCCGCTCATCGTCCTCCACAACCTCCAAACCGCCGGTATGGCTGTCGCGAGATCAAGGATATTGGATTTGATGAAGGTGAGCACTTTTTCAGAGCTTATGGACGCTTCTACTTACTATTCATAGGCCCAATGCCGAATCTTCTCCACGACCTTCAATCCTCAAGGCACGCGGACTGGTAATAAAGTCCTGCGCCAGCGATTAAAAGGACCAGCATTAGCAGCCTACTACCCAAGACGGACTGTCACATTAAGAGATCTGAAAAACGCATATCCGGATCTGGAGACGTGGGATGAAGATGAAGAGGATCGATTAGAACATATCCAGATGTCAGGCCAACCCCTGGCATTGCAGGCTAACTAATGCTGACTGTATGATTCACAGAGCGAAACAAAGAGGAAAGGGTGCACCGAAGAAGAAGCGGACTGCGGAGGGTGAGTGGACAATCTTGACCACCACAATATCTTTAGATCTGGGCTACGCTTACTGACATCTTTGTCCTCTAGAATCAAAGAAGTTCGCCAACAGGAAGAAGAAGCCAGCTGCTGCTGCTCCAAAGAATGTGTCTTTCTGAGGGACTGTTACCCGGTTAGCATGGCGTTTTCGGGTTTGTTTAAAGCTTTAGTACATGTCTTGGGGGATAAAATTTACGTACTTGTATAGAGTGGAACAACAGTGGCACTGGTCCTTCGCCGTGTAGACAACCTCCGTTTCGAAACATATCACTACGCTATCATAAGCTGCATGTTTGTAGCATTTCTTCATTCAAGTCGTCAAAGCAGCTAGGTGCACGATGTTGCGAGGGCTCAACATTTCCCACATATAGAAAACTCGAGTGCTCTGAGAGTGGAGGATAACACGAAAGTGAGTCGGCATCTATAGTGACTATGCGGATATTCTTGAATGTAAGCAATGAAAGTAAGTACTCGTACCTTCGTAAAGTTAGGAGTATTTAGCGCTAATTAGACGCTGTAACGAGACGTACTGGCCACCGTAGGGATCGACTCTCCACACCACAAACTCCAAGTGCAACATTGAACGTTCACATCGACAACCTGCTCCAGAACCAGAGAGTGGGACGGAACGGCCTTTGTGCTCTGTTGCTGGTGAACTGCTAGGTTTGTGCGAGTAGTGTTACTTTTGACAGCGATCTCACCCCGCCAGAAGGCGACAATACCCTAAGATGCCGGCCGCGGTGAAGCATACCAAAAATCAGGTGAGGCGGGCGAAGAAGAAGGCCGCGAAGAAGAATGAGGTAAGCTGTACTATCTACCTAATGCGGAGTTACCTGTTTGACTGGTGTAAGGCTACAACAACCCCAAACCCCGAACCAGCGTCTGAGCCAGAGACAGGCACAGAGCCGGCAAAAGAGAACGGAGCGATGGCCGAATCGACCGATACTGATGCAATGGACGAATCGAACCCGCTCTATGAGATGTACAAGGACATCATGGGGAAGTTCGAGCAGGGCGACAAGGAAGATCCGGCGCTGAAGGAGCCAGAGAAGCCTGAAATCTACTTCGACGACGACGACGAGATACCGGACGAAGAAGAGGAGAAAGGTGTGCCGAAGCTCTCTAAAAAGGCGAGGAAAGAGCAGAACAAACTTTCCGTCGCGGAGCTCAAGGCTTTGGTCAAGAAGCCAGAAACGGTAGATTGGACTGACACCTCCGCTTCGGATCCGAGATTACTGGTGCATATCAAAGCCTATCGAAACGTTGTTCCTGTACCTACGCATTGGTCACTGAAGCGAGAATACTTATCTTCGAAACGAGGCGTTGAGAAGCCACCGTTCGCCCTGCCTAAATTCATTCAAGAGACTGGGATCGCGGAGATGAGAGATGCCGTGTTGGAAAAGCAAGATCAGGCGAGTTTGAAACAGAAACAAAGGGAGAGGGTTCAACCCAAGATGGGAAAATTAGACATCGACTACCAAAAGCTCTACGAGGCATTTTTCCGCTTCCAAACCAAACCTGAGCTCACCCGGTACGGTGAGGTCTACTATGAAGGCAAGGAATATGAGACCAATCTAAGACATCTTCGACCTGGTGAGCTCAGTGAAGAGCTGAAAGAAGCTCTCAATATCCCACCAGGCGCACCACCACCATGGCTGATCAACCAGCAGCGATTCGGACCACCGCCTTCGTACCCTGCCCTGAAAATCCCTGGTCTCAACGCTCCTCCGCCACCGGGCGCGCAATGGGGGTTTCATCCAGGTGGATACGGTAAGCCTCCTGTTGACGAATACAATCGGCCATTGTATGGTGGAGACATTTTTGGGGTGCTACAGCCGCAGCAGAATACGCAGATGGGTGAGCCGGTAGAGAAGACTCTATGGGGAGAGCTACAAGAGCCTGAAGAGGAGTCTGAGGAGGAGGAGAGCGATGATGAAGAGGAAGATGGCGATGAGGATGACGTTGGCGCTGGGTTGCAGACACCTAGTGGGCTTGAGACGCCAGGTGGTATCGCATCTACAGTACCTTCAGAATTTGGCGGTGCAGAAAGTGTTGCAGGCGAGTTCAATCTGCGAAAGCAGAGGAGAGGTACAGAAACTGAAGAGTCAACGCATCCACGGTCTGCGTACCAGGTTATTCCAGAACAGCATGCTAGGGTACAGGGCTTTTTTGGTGGTGATCGCACATATGATCTGAAAGCTGCTCAATCTAGCATTCCCGTTCTCGGTCAAGAAGACCAGAATAGGAAGCGTAAGAAACCTGGTGATATCGATATGGCTGTGGACCCTGATGCGTTGCAGGCCAACGATGGAATGGATAAAGAGGAATTGAAGAAGATGTATGAGGCACAGAAGCAGCAGGAGCAGGGTCAGTGGGGATTTCAAGAGGATCTGAGCGATATGATTGCCAGTGAAAGTCGTAAGAGACAGAAGAGAGACGAGGAGAGGAGGGCGAAGAGGTAATGGGATAAGATCATAGCCACTTGAAATCAAGAACATAAGATCAAGCATGGTCAAGATGAACATATCATAGAAGTGCATGTGAAAGCTGAGCCTTGGACGAGGACAGTTCGCTTCGATTACGCCCTTGAACAGCGCCATCTCTCTGATGTTGCTCTGATATGTATCAAGATTCTATTCACTGCGATATATGCACGGAGTATAAGAGTTAAGACCAGCCAGAATGCACACATAACAAGGGCATCAGCGGTCTCAGGCTAGATTGATCCTGCAGTGTTAATTGGGTTTCGAAGTCCCTAATGCGGTATAGCGCAAGAGTCGCGTCTGAGATATTTTGCTGGCAACCTCAGATCACGGCAAATATTGACCACCTCATTTCCACCCAACGACTTCTTGCATACCGATAATCCCATCAGTCCTGCGTCTAGGCTTTGCCTGTGTTGATCGGTCGTACTCAGCTCAAGCAAAACGGCACTCAACTGCAGAGGTTATGGACAGAGACCGAGATAGAAGGTTTGCTTGACCTTGCCGAGTGACGAACTGAAGAGCGTGCTTGCAATGTTTACCTTGAGCCTAACAGCAGCTGTCTTGTTAATCTTGCACGCTGACAATTCCATGTTACTTAGATACGATGATCGCGACCGTCACCTCGGTGGTGAAACGTACCGGCCTTCGCCACGATCCGGTCGATCTCCACCACCACGAGCAGATACCTTCCGCTCGAATCGCTCACCTCCGAGAAGAGCCCGTTCGCCTCCGCCTGTTGATACCTACATACCTTCAAGTAACAGAGCTACTGATCGTTCTCGAAGCCGTTCGCCTGGTCTCCACCGCCGTCGCTCTAGAAGTCCTCCGTTCAGGGGTAGAGGTCATGCAGGAAGCTATAGGGGGAGACCAAGGTCGCCGGCGCGACGGTTCTCACCGAGAAGAGATGAACGACCAAGATCTCCTTTACGAAGACGATCGAGGTCGCCGTATGGAGACCGGGAAGCACGATCCCCAAGGGGCGGAAGGGCGAGATCTCCACCTCCTTTGAAACGGGGCCGTGAGATTTCACCTATCGAGGATCGTCGTTATCGCTCGCCTCCACCAACTAAGAGAGAGCGGCTTGCGTCACCTCAACGTAGCAGATACGAGAGGCGACAATCACCACCACCGAGACGGGCATATTCTCCCCCTCGCGATTCCAGACGCTCTCCACCAGCTGGTCCCAAAGCCAGTCATCGTCAGCGCTCTCGTTCACCGCTGCGCCGCGAAGAACGTGTTGATCCTTACGCCGTGAGCTCATGGAGACGTCGTTCGCCTTCCCCTGCTCCACGTCGATCCGAACACGCTTCTGGCAGAGAGTCCGTTGCTACTTCTCGACGTTCTTCGCCTCCGATACACCCAGATAGACTTGCCATGGCTGGCTCTGATACTCGGTCACCGGCATTTGAAAGCTCCCGTACTGCACCACAGTCTTACGCTGCACCAAGCCCGCCTGGATATCGCGCAAGATCTCCTCGTAGAGACCGCGATCGAACCCCGCCACGACGTGGTTACTCTCCGGTTCCAATTTCTCCTCGCGGGCCCTCAGGCTACCGCTCTCCATCACCAAGGCGAGACTCACCGCCACCGCGCGAGAGGGATGAACCACGCAATGGGATAACTCCGAATACATGGTCGTCGAATCAGATGGGTCCATCATCAGGACCTTCTTATCGCAACGGCAACCACGGTTCTTCTCGTGCTCCTCCGAGTGGTCCAGCTGGTGGCTCTCGCTACAATGAACCCGCAGCAATGTCTCCTCCGGCTGGACCAGCTTCGGCACCAATATCAATGTCAGCGCATAACCGTCCCAGCAGCGCATCGCTATTGTCGGCACCCACAAGACCGCGAGGAGGCCCAAACTTCGCTAGAGAGCACCCGAGAGACAGCCCGTACGGTGGGCCACACCCTCGACGCGGACCCCCGATACCGTATCAGTATAATGGTCCGCCTCCCCGCCAATCGAGCTACGACGCTCCGCCTCGCGACGGCATCCCTACTGGCCCGCGGTCCGCCCACTCGGGGCCACCACCATATGACACTAGACCGTCATTCCGTTCGAACAATAGCAGCTCAACCACTTATCCGCGTACACAACGATTCTCGCACCACATGGCGAGTGTGCCGGCCATAGTCCCTGGAGGCAAACTGCTACCGTCTGGCCTTGATGCAGTATCGGAGAGGCGTCTGGCACAGTTGGAGGAAGATAAGAAGAGGTTGCTCGATCAAATCGAGGAGAAGCAGAAGGCTAAGAGGGCTGGACTGAGGGACTGGGAGAGGTTGGAGCGGGAGAGTGCCAGGGAAGGACTCAAGAGTGAGCTTGCGGAGGGACATTTGGATCGGATGACTGGCGAGGGTGGATCGGGTAGTGCAGCTTTCTAGATTGGTGGTCGGAAATAGTCGTGGCAATTTGGCAAACGATGAGGGCCTTCTAAAGCAGTTTTGTGGCTTAAAAAATGCGTCCTTTGAGCAGCGGTCTTTACCTTCTCTGGTGATTCTCTACTTCTGCGTGGTTCTACCGCGGTGGATGTGCACTAAAGCTTCAAGGCATTTTGTATCGAGAGCAAGTTGCCCATCTCCGAAGCACTCGATATCTCCGATTGCATCTTACAAAAAAATATATGTAATAGCAAAACAGTCTGAATCGTTCAACACCCCCATTGCACGTACTCATACAATATCAATTTCCTAATCTCCCAATCGCTTACCGCAGTCCTGCAGCCTATTCACACATGATCACTCCGCCGGTGCGAAGAGGCTCCACTCCTCGCCGATCTCCTCGATCCGCCCTCGCCTCCCGCCGCTGCGGGTCCAGCACTCCCGGGCACGGGCACAGACGTTCTACCCTCTCCAGTACTTCCACCCCGGGCACTACCTCCGCCCCGGCCCCCACTACCACCACCGCCGAAGCCGCCGAAGCCGGCGGAACGACCCCACCCCCGCTTCCCAGGGCGGTCGTCCTCGGACCCAAAACCCCCCCAACTCATACTTATCAGCGGATTCCTGTGCTCGTTCTCGAGATTCAACTCCACAGCCTGGAGCTCCAGCTTGGTGATCTCGATCGCCAATTTCTCCTTCTCCAAGTACAACTCGCGTGTCCGGATGTGGTTGGCGCTGTACGCCGCGAGTTTCAGAGGGTCGGACTTGACTTTGTCGAGTCTGCGTTGATAGTCGGAGAGGACGCCTTCATTGCGTCTAAGGTGCTTTTCTAAATGGGTGCGTACGCTGGATCTGCCACTGTGGGGAGGGGGAGGGTAGTCGGAGTCGGAGTCGGGGTAGGAATCGGTGTCGGAGTCGGGGTCGGATTCGACGATGTAGGGGTACTTAGGTCTGTAATTCCGGCCGTAGTCAGGTCTGTAGTACCTGCCGTAAATGGGGTCGTACATGGTTTGGTGGTGTTTTCGTGTTGAGGAAGATGTTGATGGGATTCCTAGCCTTGGAAATGTTGTGGATTTGTGGTTGGCGATGTAGTTGATGATGATGAGAGATGAAGGGTGTAAGAAAAGTGCAAGAAAAGTGATGGTGATAATCTGTTTAAGAAGTGCTTTCTGCACAGGTGAATTAGGAATATCCTGGGTGAATGAAGCAGAGTAAGTTATACGCCACTAGCCAGTAAAATAACCTTCAAGGCGCTATCATATTTTCCGCAAGGCTCTGTGAATTTATGAGGGACTCCATAATATCGTTGGCGAGTATTCATTCTTTCGACACCAGGGCTATCGGGAACGGCGCTGAATTGCACGACACCCCATTGTCGGGTAGCAAGGTCGACCCTTTGACCTGGGTACCAGGATCGAATTATCCGAATGATAGGGGTCTACAAGAGACGCGATTGCCCAAGTTCTGGAGACTGAACTGAGGTAGGCCTATATGGTAGCCGTGGAGCTCAGGTTTCGAAGCAAGGTGCCACCATCGCCTGACGCATGTCAGCAAGCTACGCTGCCGGCCAGAGATAGCGTCGCTGCCGAATGCGGGCTCAAGGCACCTAGGACTCAGTACAGCCGAAGCAGGTGAATGGATCCAGTATACAGTGCGTTCATTTCTGTTTCCTGTTAATCCACAGCCGCAGCAGCTTTCTTCCTCGGTATCAACCAAATCAGTTGTACAAAATCGACCAATAGCGCCCTATGAGTCAACTCGCCAGACTTCACTTCGCCTTTGCGCGCGGCATCATCTTCCTTATCATGCAGATATATTGACCACCGGATCCAGATCGACCAGAGGAGAAGTACAACGCATGTAAGTGGAATGGTGACAGCCCAGTAGATCCAGAAGCGAGAGGTGAGGACTGCATCATTCTGCCATTGCATTAGGGGCATGGCGAAGAGCGTCTACGGTCAAGATAAGCGCGAAGTCAGGACCAGATTCGGGATGAGCAGACGTACAGATACAAAGGTACCAGGCAGGAAAACCATAGTCAGTACCGCAATGGTCTTCATTGCCGAAGAGTCGCGTTTGCTGGCTTGGGCTATGCTCCTAGAATCGGCTGCAACCTCGATATCCGTAAGGTTATCTTTCTGCTGCATGAAGTTATAGACCTGTATTGGTAGTAAAGTAAGCCGGGAGGGTCCAATTTTAGCGATGGACTACTAACCACAGCAAGTTGTGTTGTGGCTCTTTTCTGGTTGTACACAACACGCAGCAGGAGACTCTTGCACAGGTTTATCATATTGTCGATGGAGTCCTTCAAGACATGCTGACCTTGTCTCAAGCTCTCTTTCCTATCGGGAGGCACGGCTTCGCAGATGTAGTCGTTATACCTAAGGATGGACTCAAACATTTGAATGAGGCCGTTGATTCTCATCTCCAACACCCCTAACGTAGCGCTGCAGCTGTTCAAGGACCTTGTCGTCTGCAGCATATCCATTGCAAAAGGATTTCCTTTCGGACGCCAGTCGAACGTGTGCATGCCAGTCGTCTCCTCAATCCCGTTTAGCCTTCTGTCCGAACTATCGATTTTCCTCGCAAAAAGGGTTGAGACGAGCTCCCCCACAATGACTGGTAGCATCATTGGATGATCAGCCAAATCCTTTGCTCTAGCAAGAAACCCCACTAAGCCTGAGGTATCCAGGGTCGACTGATCTAACAGGAGGGCCCTCGTCAGACCGCTGCAGACATCATAAGCAAGTGCGAACGTGAGGTGCCCATTAAAATGAAGCCCGATCTTGAACGTGAATCCTGAACCAAGTCAGATGGTTCCCAGCATGGGCGGTGTTAGATCGGATCGGCTCAATCCTGGCAATCAGTCTTACCTAGATGCCAGCAATGTTTTTGGCTGTCCAGAATAGTAAACTTGGCACACTGCGCAGTCCTTTGGAATGGCAAAAACGCAAAGCTTTTCGGAAACTGGAAGCTTTCGATCATTTGCAGAAAGAATTGCTCGGGGTATGGAAGGACCTCGAACATTCTCGTCTTCTCCTCGTCCCGGCACGTTGACATGCTTGGTGTTTGAAGGCCCTTAGCGACAACTACCATTGGCAAGGATACGGTGCCATCTATACGGACATACGTACATGAGACGAAGGCCGCCGTTAGGGTGCTTGTTGTTTGGCTCCGGCGTCTGCTCACAATGTCAGTAATTGAATAGAGCTCACCTCCGAATATGACTATTGTTAGACAGCCCTATCGCCAGCAAAGCGTTTGGAGTGAACTTGGACATTCCTTACCCCTGCGAGCCATCCCATCATACCACTCTCCTGCACATTTCCAGTACGTGCTGTAGCGTTTCCGGGCTACATGTGTGGTTTCCAATAAGCCGGAGATTCCTCTCTTGCCACTCCTGGAAGGCGCCAGAGTCATGCATACCGCGGATATCCAGAGGTCCAACACAGTGTGGGAGTGCTCCAGACTTGAATCCGAAGACGCTTCCTGACCGGATGCCCTGAACTCCGCATCCATTTCTTCTTTCGTTGTCCCATTTCTCCCTTCGTGGTCGCGTAGTTGTTGCACAGAGTGCGGGTTACCGATCTCTGAGCTGTGCTGAACGGTCATTGTGTCTGGTGGGCCTCAATTTACGCACTGTCTTTGCAGTACAGTGTGTACATGTGCTGACGAGTGTGACTCTTGGCATACAGGGACCATGACGAATACATGGCCAGGAGCCAATGATGCCGTCGAACATAAAAGCTTCTGCATCTTGATGTCCCGCTTCACCGCTACTCTGTTGAAAGCGGTATACATGTAGAAAACGATAACACCAGTGGGGTCAAGATTAAAGATGGCTTCAATGCTGCCGTGCCGCTTTTCAAATTCCCGTCATAAAAGCCTTATCATAATGACTTGATCTGGCATCCACTTCAGCATACCGCTCATCCTCCGGTCCTCGTCCCTTCAATTGGGGCGGTAAGAAATCTCCAACGCGGGCAGGGCCGGCTGAGCCGCAACGGAGATTTGGCTGACACAGCATGGCAAATGGAAAGGAGCCGCCTTGATGCGCAGTGATAATCCCTTGATGGTCCTCTCATATCATGTGCATTGTTTCATTCTTCATCCCGTTCTCAAGGAGTCCTGAAGGAGTATATTAGTACCTCCCCTCGTGTCTCTGTGGCTTCTCATCATTGTTATACTTCTATATAACTTCACTGTGTGAAGCCATGCCATTCTCTTAGCCTGGGCAGCGTCCACATTACGTTCATTTACTCTTCGTCGGACTCGTTATCATACAGTCTTTACATCCTAACTTCTTCTATCGCTACCATCACTTCATCTATATTCTAGGGTGGTCAGTCTATCATGCATTTTCACGACATCTCTCTTGCATGTTTGGCGCTCATCTCGGCAGTCACCGCCGCCAGTATATCTTCCATCTCGCGTGCTTCATCTTCACATTGCTGATGATGATTGTCAGATATACCACGCTATGAGCGCCCGTGGCAGAAAGATCCCCACAGCCAGCAAGATGCCTCAAATGGATATGGATGTGGTTGTGCAGCATCAACCAGCGCGACCAGTACCGCTTTCAACCGCACTGCCTCGGCCAACATGACCTCAACTACCTTCACAGATACCAAAACCAGCTTCTCTTCCAGTACCTCAAGCTCACGCGCCTCAGTTGCAACCACTACACCTAGTGGCAAAGTCATTCCCACCAACAAAAAGGGTGCCGGCTTCTGGGAGTCCATCGACGTAGACTGGGCTATTTCTGATATCGGCGCATCCTGGGCCTACACCTGGAATCCCGATCCTTCCACCGCGCTCTCTGGCCCCGGCCCGGCTGGCGTCGAGCTTGTACCCATGATTTGGGGACTCGGGCAAAACACTACGAGCAATCTGGCAACGATCAAATCTAAATATAAGACGCTGCTCGGCTTCAATGAGCCTGAATCTAGCAACCCGATCAAACTCAGCGACGCCCTTGCGGCTTGGCCCTCGATCGTCGGCACAGGTCTAAGAATTGGCAGTCCTGCGCCCGGGGGAACAACGCTCAAGAAGGGGGATTGGTTCTTCGACTTCATGGCAAACGTCACGGCGTCTGGATTGAAACCAGATTTCATTTGCCTGCACTACTACTCGTATACATTCAACGTTACAGCTGGAGTGCAGAACTTTCAAACGTATCTCCAGAGGGTGTATGACTACTACCAGCTTCCGATCTGGGTGACGGAGTATGCCATGGTGGACTACCTGGCCGAGGGCGGTTGGGTTACGCCTCCGAATTTGAGGACGCAAGCGGAGTATGCAACGGCGGCATCGGCCATGTTGCAGGGGCTGCATTTTGTGGAAAGATTCGCGTGGTTCGCGCTGCCCCAGAACAAGAATCAGCCGCCGACGAACTTGTATGACACAGTGGGTAAGATCACACAGGTTGGGTCGGCCTATAAGGCTGTCTAGACTGGGCTGTGATCTCAATTTGCCCTCAGCGACAGTATTTCCAATGCTCTTTCTTTGGTTATGCCTTCAAGCACAGCCATTGTACATCTACGTTGCCGGCAACCATTCGAAACGGTAGTTTACAAAGTATACATATCAAACACTTAGCTCTCGATACTCTTCGGGAGTAGCCCACCGCTGGCCTCGCGGCACCAACCCTCGGCGCTGCGGGACGGTGGTGCTGACTAAGCACACGGTATATAGACGGCTGAAATCAGCCTTACTAGCAATCCAGGCAGCATAACTCCAACCACTTGACGTCTTCGTGACCATTATGAATAAAATGATACTAAATGTTAATATGCTTTATTTAATCATAAAACCCAGAATTTCTTATGATCTTAAAAGTAGACTTATTGTCTTTGAAGGTCTTAACACAGTTAAGATATAATAGTAAAAACTGAGTTTGATATTAAATAAATATTGTGAGAGTTAAAGATAGAGAGTTGTTACTTATCTTAACACATCTGAAGGTAAGGACTTCAAGAAGATCTCAGAGAAGACTTGCCTACAGCAGCGATGACCCTCCGATCGCGCAGAGAGGTTTGCTCTTCCGGCACAGCTGCCTAAATCTTCTTATTGCGCAAAGACCAACCCGCAGCGGACCAGTTACGGGCGAAGGATAAGCCTGGATGGAAAATGGTGAGGACAATCGTAGCAATCATGATCATAGGACCCTCCAAGATCTCGGCACCATGCTATGACAATGACGGTGGCATACCCATGACAATCATTTAGTGAGATAAGATACACTTCTAAGACCGTCATCTCGGTTCATCCCTCTGTCACTACCATAAATCGCATCCGCTTCCTCCAGGTGATTTCCCGGTCCGATGATCATGACTTCAAACTTCAAGCGAGTCCATCGTCGCAGTGTGAAGGCCATCTTTGAAAGTACTAGAAGCTGTTTTGTGTCATAGCGTCATGTTGGGTCACGGTTGAGAATGCTTATCATACCTCTGATAACCGGCGATGGCGGACCATTCACGTATCCGACCTTTCAATACCGGAAACCCGACATTTTTCAATCATCGAACAGCCCATGCTGGACCAATGACAAAAGGCAAGGATCATAAGTACTGCAAGACCAGAATTGCTGATTGGTACAGACGAACTCTCCAACACACTTATCAGAACACCGAGTCCTTTCTCCATGACCTTACTTCACCTGCAACAGAACAGCAACACTCACAACCCACTCCTCTGCCGCTCACGACCTGATGTACTACCGCCCATCGTCGAGGCAACCTTCTCTGTTCGATGTGAAGTCTGTGCGGCCTTCCTTGTGCTCCTCCCATCCACCGGCGATGGGCCCCTCGACGGTTCTCGACTAGGATGATGTTTCGAAGCTCCGCGCCTTCCACTTCTCGAAGGTACAGTTGTAGCACCCAATGGACTGATCGAGCCATGTCTTGGTTGTCGATGACCTCTGCCCCATCCAGGCGGGCTCGGACAATCTCCAGGAACGAACCGGGGATGCCGAGGTCCTAGGTCTCGTCGACGTCTCATGTTAAAACTCTCTTCCGACCCGAAGCTTCTGGCCCACGGACATGATAGACCGCGCTCGTGGGAGTTGTAGAGTCGAGGATCAGGCTTGTGCTTGGAAAAAATGCAGCCCATCTCGTTCGCTTTGTTGACGATGAGGCTCGAAGGTAGTATGGACGCTATGGCGCTTTGGGAGACTGTTCTTTAATGATCAGCGTGGTGTTGGAAGCTTACTGTGAAATGTCGATAGAATGGGACGGTCACGAAAGATAGATCAAGAAAAGTATCTGGAGAGAAGGTTGGCAGCAGTAAAGTTTAACTAAGGCAGCAAAGAGTCAATCACATTAACTAACACCAGAAGAATTCACCCGCCACCGCCTCTTCTGTGACCATTATGCCATACAGAGCAAGAAACCAAGCAGGCAAGGAAATCCGCCCACCGCAATCTATCAACCCCTATTGCTCAAAGCAAGAGGCCCCTGTACCTCATCCGCTCTCTATCAAATCCCTCACCACGTTTGCTGTGATCTCTTCGAAGACCGCGATGCCCCATGGCGGCCGTGTTGACTGTGATGGCTGCTGTGATGTCCGTCACTGCTACGATGCCCTCCAGAACGACCTCCGTGACCACCGCTACGATGCCCTCCATGCCCCGCTCCATGCCCCCCTCCATGCCCCGCTCCATGCCCCGCTCCATGCCTCCCTCCATGCCTCCCTCCAAGCCTTCCACCATGCCTCCCTCCATGCCTCCCACCATGCCTCCCATGCCTCCCAATCGGCGGCCCCAAACGACAATCCTCCCCAATCCCATCCCCCTCATCCTCAAACCCCCGGCCCCGGCCCCGGCCCCAAGCACTTGCTCCCCGGACCTCACCAAACTCAAAATCTTCATAATCTCCAAAACCTCCATACCCTCCATACCCTCCATACCCTCCAAAACCTCCGTGCCCTCCAAAACCTCCATGCCCCCCTCCATAACGACGACCATAATCCTCCATCATCGCCTCCTCATCGAACCCCTCCCCACCATATCCATATCCATAACCGTACTCTTCAGCGTCAGGACCGCCTCCGCCGTACCCGTACCCGTACCCGCACCCATCGTCGTAGCCGTAGCCTAGACGGTCGTAATAGCCATAACGGGGTTTAGAGTGTCTGTTCCCCATCTTCCCTAGCTCGCGTCGCAGTCGGTGATTCTGTTCTGTTCTGTTCTGTTCCGTTCCGTTCAGGACCTGGTAAGTACGTACGCGCCGTTGCCTGAATACGTGTCTGTCCCTTTCGCAACTGGGAGAAGTCGTGGAGATCTTTACTAAAAAGAAGGAGAGAGGGAGGAGAGGCAGCGTGAAGGGAAACAAACGGCGGCGGTTGATATAGCGCGGAGCGGCCGGAGTGAATCACCGCCTTCCTCTCCCTTCGCTTGAACCGATGCAGAAACCTGATTCACCTCTCTCCCGACCGTCACGTTGAGCGTACGCTTCTTCACCGCACTTGTCGTCTTCGGAATGTCTCGCCCTTGCGCTTCCTTTCGGTGCTGGAGACTTTCCACCAGCACCAGTATCGCAAGGGGTCGCTTGAAGATGTACAAGCTTTGAGTCGTTACGTACCCTATCCGTCCACAATTACAGCCGTCTTCATTTCTCGTGGTAGGGGTACGAATTGGTGGCCTTGCATCGCGGCATGGGGAGCGCGGTGATACGCTGGACCATCTTGCTCGAAGTAGGGAAGTTGCTATTGGTGGTGGTTTGATTGCCGGACGGATATCGCGAAACGGTTTTCGGGTTTATGGCGTGCTCGGCGAGAAGAGCGGTGCTAGATGTGTGCTATTTGTGTTGGCTGGACAATGAGACAGAGGTAGAGGAGAGGAGGTAGGTAAACAGGAGGACTCGGATTGTGAGATGTGGGACCTTGGTCAAGCAACTATAACACATGATTGATTGACTTAGCTCCGCTCCATCTACATGCTTTTCGAGCCCCAGCAAACGCCGATGCAAATGCAAACGCCGATATCTGTTGCAACGCCAAGCAATGACCTCTTGCGAACCATCACCCATCAAGCGGGAAATTCATCCTCCAACCTCAACCTTGCCAGCACATTCATACTCAACAACTCCTGGATGAGCAACTTCGCCGCATACGGTATCGTCATACGCACGACCCCTTTCGAGCTCTTGCAAGTCTGGCACCAGCTCTGATACCCCATCAACCCACAATTCTCGCAGATATCAACTTCGTGCGCATCGCTCGACAGCATGAGCCGCTCGAGAAGGAGCTGCGACGCACCGTACGCGATGAGGCAATCTCGCTCCATTTCTCCGAGACGCAAGCCGCCGTCCCTGGACCGACCTTCTGTGGGTTGGCGGGTAAGGATAGCGCGAGGACCACGAGAGCGTGAGTGCATCTTATCCTGGACCATGTGCTTGAGTTTCTGGTAGTAGATTGGACCAAAGAAGATGTAGGCCGGTAAAGATTCGCCGGTAATGCCGCTAGTCACAAAGTCCTTGCCTGAATAGCTGAAACCTTTCTCGATGAGTATGTCGCCCATGTCTTCGACTTTACTACCACCGAACGCAGTGCCATACTGTAACTCGCCGGCCATGACGCCGGCTTTACCAGCCACGAGCTCGAGCATTTTACCAACTGTCATGCGTGATGGGAATCCATGTGGGTTCATGATGATGTCTGGCACTATTCCTTCGTCGTTGAAAGGCATGTCTGCTTGCTCCGCGATGATACCGACGACACCTTTTTGACCATGGCGGGAAGAAAACTTATCGCCAACTTCTGGACGCCGGGTTTGGCGCGTCTGCACCTTGATGAGCTTGTGGTCCGCTTCTGTGACGGAAACCATGACTTTATCAATATAGCTGTGATCTGGTAGCCGGTAAGTCATTGGTGTGTCGCGGAATTCATTGGAGCCATAGTCGGAGCCCAGACCCGTGGCTGCGGTATTGAGAGGTACCTGCTTCATAATGTAAACTTCTCCGGCGCTGACTTTCTCGCCGACATTGGCAAGGCCATCCGTACCAAGCAGAGCGTGCTTCTTGATGGGAGCATCATTCTCCTCGTGTCGATTACCAAGGCGATCAGCGGTCGAATTTGGATATTTCCGAAGGGTAGTCGAGTACTTTCTGAACACTTGGCATCTTCCAAAGCCTCTATCGCATGATGCTTTGTTCAGCACCAGGGCGTCTTCAATATCATAGCCGGAGTAACTCATCACTGCGACTATTGCATTCTGCCCTGCCGGTAGCTTGTCGTACTTGATCAGCTCGATAGCTCGTGTCTTTACCATTGGCTTCTGCGGGTAGACCATGAGGTACAGGAGGGTATCGATCCGTAAGAATTGGTTGTGAGCTATGGCGCCAATTGCTTGCTTACCCATAGCACATTGGTATGTGTTTCGAGGAGATTGATTATGATGAGGGTAAGGGATCAAACCGGCTACAGCGCCAAGGATGGTAAACGGTTCGATCTCAAGATGCGTTGTGATATCATCGATCTCATTCTCATACATGGCAATGTTCGAATCGTTCTCCTCGTTAACGTCGAGATATTCGACCAGTCCACGAGCAAGAAAGTCGTCAAACTCCATCGTCCCATTCCCTAGTGGTCTTAGATTTCGAGACGTGACCTTCGACATGGCCTTCTCTACAACGATGAGTGGTCGACATATTCGGCCCTCATCAGTAGCGATATGGACGGCATTGTGGTGGTGGTTAATGTAGATGCTGACGAATTCCGACACTCGCCCTGTACGCCGAAGCTTGCGGAAATCATTCAAGAACTGCTTTGGCTGACGAGTTAGGGCGATCGGTGTGCCGTTGATGAAAATAATGTATGCACCATCGCCATACAGTTCCTTGCCGCTCACGGCTTCAATGTTCTGTGCGCCTATCATGAAGACAAGCCTTCGGACTGGGGCCTCTTCGTCATCCGTGGTGATGTGCGTCATCAATGCAAGGTTCTTCACCAAGCCGCAAGCCTCTCCTTCGGGCGTATCTGACGGACAAAGCATACCAAACTGAGACGGCTGCAGCGCTCGTGGGCCACTAACCTTCCGTGTCTTCTCGAACTGACTGGTGATTCTCGTCATCATGCCAAGGGCGCTGATGTAGCTCAACCGACTCAGAACATGTGTGACACCCGCCCTCTCCATTCTGAATCGCTTCAAGTTCCAATTCCCAGTGGAGATGGCTCGGTTCATACCCTGTGTAATATGATTGCCATGAACTTGCATGACAGAGAAGGCATCAAACTCCTCGGTCCGAGCTGGCTTCTTCAGCACCTTGTCGATGTTCAACTTGATGTCATGGTTGAACTTCTTGAAAAGATCTTCGAACAGGAGTGATAGCAGCTGTCCAGCTAACTCAAGTCTCTTATTTCCGACGTAGTCTCGATCATCAACCAAACTAACATCGTGATTAGCCATTAGGACTCTCCGCACCATGAAAGCGACGTATAAGGCCTTAGGCCTGAAATTTAATCCGTCGACTGGCACATGCGTGATGATGACAGAGGCTATGGCTTCGAGGGCTTCTTGTGCGAAATTTCGGCGAGGCATTCCGCTGCCAATGGGTTTCCGGGTAATCTTGATCCGAGACCCAAGATACTCCAGGGCTTGCTGTTGGGTGTGTATCCCTAGCTTTGCACATTCTTCGAAGTTTACGGAAAACTGATCTTGATACGTAGCGTCATTTCCAGCCACAAGTAATAGTATCTCAAGATCAGAATGCACGCCCATGGCCTTGAGGATAAGCACAATCGGTATATCTTCATTGAGGACATTGTGCTTGAGGTAGATCCGGCCTTTCTTCATCAGGACGTAACTCTTGGATTTGCGCTCATGCGTAGAACTACGCAAAGGTAAACATCAGCTTCGCACCAGCAAATCTTCTCCGGTCAGACCAGCCCACCTAGTGACGGAGGCCTGTACAATCTCCTTCTTCGGCTCAGCTTCGACGATGACTCTGTTCTTGCTTAGCTGCTCCTGGACAAGGATGACCTTTTCTGTGCCATTAACGATGAAGTAACCGCCGGGATCTATAGGACATTCATGTAGTAATTCCATCTCTTTCTCCGTTTTGTTGGAGAGTGCGCATTTTGAGCTCCGAAGCATGATGGGAAGCCGACCAATAGCAATACCACGCCGTCGGACCACCTGTCTCCCGCGAACATAGTTGAAGTCGACAAGGATCGGAGCAGCGTAGGTCATGTCACGTAGTCGGCACTCGTTTGGTGTGACTGTCGAGTCCCAATCGATGTTGACATTCTCCACTTGCTCTTCATCGACGCGTCGAGGCTGTCCAACGTAGATGTCCGTATATCTGATGAAAGCCCGTCAGAATTTGTCTTCTCGTATCACCATAGAATATGCTGCATACTCGAGGTAGAATGAGGGGCTGACATCGCTCAGAACCCTCTGGTTGGCCTTGACAATCTTCTTGAGCTCGACTTCGACGAAGAAATTGAATGAGTCGATGTGTTGTTTGACAAGCCCTTTGACCTTGAGGAATGCGGGAAGGAGGTTCCACTTATCCTACTCGACGTCAGGCAGGAACCTTGCAAGTTACTGTGTCTGATTACACGCCTTTGCAGTATTGATGGGTTCTGAGAGAGATTTGCCCTGATAGATTGGCTCAAGCAGCGCATCGAAACCCTACAAACTCTATCAGTGTCTGCATTGCCAACGTCACATGGGAGACTACATCATTCTGTCCAGATTTGGACCTATGCTGTTGTGTTGGCCGCTTCGCCCGTCCGTCTTGCGCCCCTGCTTGCTTTTTCGATTTGCTACGCTTTCTGGATGTTTTCTTAGTAGCTTCTGCCAGTAGCTAGTGAGCCCATCAGTTTAATAGTCAGACACTCCGAACAGTAGACATACCTCCGGGTCAGCTGCTGGCGTAGAGACAACCTCCACCGGCCCTTCAGGCCTCTTGCGTGGGGGCATCGCGGCTCTCTAGGAAGTCAAGATTGTAGCAATAAGTTTTGGAAACTGGAAAGTGAGGTCCAGCGTGTTTGCCCCTCCATGACTTACCTGAATAGGTTAAGAAGACGAAGCTAAAGCTCCGCTAAGTCCACCTTGGCAAGGGTCCAGTGCCGGGGACGGCATCTCGACGACGCACTCGCCATCACACATCACCGCCCGATGATTTTCCCAATCCCGCCATCACTTTAACGTTTGCGCTGCGGCGGAGACGGTGCAGCTCTGAGTCAATTGACACAGCAGGAGTTTTCTTGCATCAACAAGCTGCTTACACATGCAACTACTCCTACTGATAACGGCGATGTTGCGGTTGTCACAGTGATTGATTGATTGATTGTCAGGTTTCACTGAGTTTCCCCCATGTTTCCCCACATCAGCTGGCAACACCCAAACTGCAGGCCGAGTTCGGCTTCAGGATTTGGAGGAGACTGGCAGTACTCCTCGAATCTAATACTCTTGATGCTTGCCCAATCAACGTGCCGTATCCGGGACATAAAGGCATTCAGACCAGTCGTTGGATAATGGTAGAGACAAACGACTGGTCTGCGGAGTCAAGATCTACAGTACAGACACCGGTAGGAGGTCTTATTGGTAGTGGTTCAGATCATAGTCCACCATCCCAAAGCTGCGAGTTACACCGCTCATGTATCGTCAGCGTAGGCCCCATATGAAGTCCGTCGTTGTTGCATGAAATCAAGACAAAGATTGAACCTGATTGCTCGATATTGTTAATGTTCATGACAGATTCCGTGGTGAGTTTTGTGCTTGTGTCTCGGTAGGGTAAAGGACCCAGGACCCCTTCGACTAGCACGTTGCCAAAGCGCGAAGCCATCTGCAACTTTGTGCTGGCCATGAAACCACAACTCTCCTTGTGCCAGGAGGGCTCAATATCAGCCCCTCTTCATCCATCTTCCCCTCTCCACCTCTGTTGCTTCCATCTCTTCTTCCATCACCATCACCTTCCGCACTCACCACTGCGATTGTCCGAGCGCTAAACCGCAGGGGTTCGCAGGCGAGCTGCTGCACATAGCACCCGTGGTCCTGGACAATCATTGCATGAGATCCGGAGCCTTTTGAAGGTCATCGTTTTACAGCATCTACCGTGAGTTCGTCCCTACTCATTTGACCAACATGAAGAGTTCCTGGCACTTGCCGTCGCCGAGTCCTGAACATGTCTCTCCTTGCTTCACCCTCACCGCCCACCCCGCTTCAGACCCACATGCCTCAACAAATTGCTCAAGAAAAATTCTGACACCTTTATACCTCTATACAGGCATCATGGCGTACAACAATGGATTCGGTGATCGCATTGACGACCTACGCTTCCGCAATCCGCAGTCCCCTCGCGACGAATCCTACTCTGGCTACAACTCCCCTCGTCGAGTGAACGGTGGTTACATGGCAACGCACTCACAATCATCGAACGATACCCGAGCAAGTCTCCAACGTCGTTTTACCACAGACTCAAGCAAGATGCCTACCATGACACCAATCGGCCAGCAACCAGGACAGGTGGTAGAGCCCGTGGATCTGTCAGCTACGGTAAGCCGCGTACTATTGGGCTTGCGTCAATCAGACACTCAATACTTCTATCACTCTATTGTCATTACCATCCATTCATTGCTTCACCTCGGATATGTGGTGGGTGTTGTCTAGTGTGTCTACTGACTTATCATTCATAGACCTTTCATAAAGTTCAACTCGTAAGCCTATCGACATCCTCGTCCTGTTCACATTAGTCCATACCCATTCGCAGTGAACTCTTACTGACTTCCCTCAGCTTGAGAAGAAGCGTCGGGAGTACGAGCAGTTGAGAGAGCAACGTAGGCGGTTTGAAGCTGAGATGAAGTTGTTTGACCTTGAGCAAGAGCGTGAAAAGCAAGAACTGGAACAGATGGCCGAGGATTTGAATCGAGTGCATATGACCGCTGGGCACCAAAGCGAACCCACGACCCCACCAGAGTATCGAGATCATGTGTTTCCCTCAGCTTTCTCTCGACCAAACCGCTTCTCGGCATCTAGCATTACATCCCCACTTGGGCTCATCAACCGTGGCGGTAGGTCTGGTTCTCAGCTTGCATCACCACCGTCGGATTTGGTCCAGTCGCCGCAGATCATCACAACCAATAAGCTCCCATCCAAGTCAGTACCTGGGTCTAGGCGTGGCTCCAACGAGAAAGACAAAGTATATGTGCCAGATTGGACAACTACAAACCATCGTGCTACTGCTGTGTACGTACGCATTATTCATTGTCTTTTCGTTCTCACTTTGTTGTTGTATACACTTCTTCACGCACTTGACTGAGCCACAATCTGCCTTTCTTATTTACGCTTCAAATTGGGAAGTCACCAAACACATGCTTAATGCGGACGATACCTTTCGTAGCGGGAGAGGTTCCGTGTTGAATGCGCTACTTGCTTTTGCGAATTTCATTTACAATTCAGAGTCTCGTCTGTTCAGTCCTATTGACTTTGGCTTGGTGTTGACATACTTAAACTCCGTGCTTCGAAAGAAACCGCTTGATAGAGGATTCCTTGGACACTCTCAGCTAACACTCAACAGTCCAAACCGATATTCGATGCCAGTCGCGGGGTTGGCCACCCGTACACACAACGACATGCCTGATCTCACCTCTGTACTGGGGTTGGGTCAGATTAACACCACCGGGTTTCTTTTCGGCGATGATGACGAGAAACCACAAGTTAAGAAGGACCAAAACTTAACGACTTCTCCAGGTGTGAAGAGCTATTTGCAAATGAATGCTACCGACGACAAGTTCCCCATCCTAGTTCGTCGTGACGATTACCCTGGACTGGTGAGCTACTTCAATGTGTTTTCGGCTGCCTGTATGGCTAACGGGTCTATGCAGCTTTCCGCATCTTCCGCAGCGTTGGATCTTGCACTCTCGCAATCTCCTGGTCCAGAATCTCAAACCAATGGCTGGCCCTCCGTTGCTCGTCACCGCCCATCTCAACACAGTCTCCCATTGAATACCTTCAGCATGCATCAACATAATTCACTCAACAATGGCTCTCCGGCAAGTGAACGTCAGACTGATGTTACAACGGACGAGTCGCCAAATCATACTCGTCAGTTGCATAGGCATTCGATGGAGCTCAAATTCAGTCCGTTTGGAGAGAACCCTCTTATTCAAACGGCTACCCCATCAGCTGGGGCAACTCAGAGTCGGCCTGCCCTCGCTAGTTTGCAGTCGTCATACTCCACTAATGATCTTCCAACGATGAAGAGTAGTAACGGTCTTGGGACTATCATCACGCCTCCAAAGACACACGCCCAACAACACTTCCATAATCATAATGCGAGTCTCGGACGCATTCCACCTCATGCGGTGAACAATCGCCACAGTCGAGAGCTATCCGGAGGAGATTCTAGGGGCGGAGAGCAAGGCAACCATTTTCAGTCGATGCAATCTGGTCTCCACGGGAACGCTGCTCCCTTCGGCCCACCTTTGACGACCGCAGGATCGAGTGGCTCTACTCCTATTGCCGTCACTCCGCCGGGGATTTCTCCATTCGCACCTCCGGCATACTATGGCGGTTATGGTGTGCAAATGATGAACATGGGCATGACTCCCATCCACATGGGTAATCCAATGCAAACGAACAACCAGCTACAGGCTTATCAGCCACAAAACGTGTTTGCTGGTTATCAAAACTACGGAAACATGGGACGCTTTCCAGACAGTCAGGCGAGGGTTATCCAGCAGAGACGCGTGCAAAATGGCGAAGGTGCGTATAGCAGTAGATCTCACGGGTTATGCTAATCAAATTACAGAGATTGCTCGCTTTGCAAATGTACAACTGGATCACCTCCAAGGAGAAATATATGGGCTTTGCAAAGATCAGCATGGGTGTCGCTATCTGCAGAAGAAGTTAGAAGAGCGGAATCCTGAGCATGTTCAAATCATTTTCCTCGAGACCAATCAACACGTTGTGGAACTTATGACCGGCACGTAGCAAATCCGGTGAGAACGGGGTGGATTCTGCTGACGTACACAGATCCTTTCGGCAACTACCTCTGCCAGAAGTTGCTCGAGTACTCCAATGACGAGCAGCGCACTGTCCTTATTAACAATGCCGCCCCCCAAATGGTGAAGATTGCTCTTAATCAGCATGGTACTCGAGCGTTGCAGAAGATGATAGAATTCATTTCCACCCGCGAGCAGGTACGAGGACCCGCATTGGTAGACTCGCTGGCATTTGCTAATAGCACACCAGATTCAAACCATCATTTATGCATTACGAGACCGAGTAGTAGAACTAATTCAGGACCTGAATGGCAACCATGTAATTCAAAAGTGTCTTAATCGTCTTTCTGCGGACGATGCACAGGTACACTTCAATGATTTCCTAGAGTATGGGATATTGGCTAAGATCTTGCAGTTTATCTTTGATGCTGTCGGAATCAATTGCGTTGTGGTTGGCACCCACCGTCATGGTTGCTGCGTACTCCAGCGCTGCATCGATCATGCATCTGGCAATCAGAAAGCTCAGCTTATCAGCCAGATCACTGCAAACGCCTACGCCCTGGTCCAGGATCCATTCGGCAATTATGTGGTGCAATACATTCTGGATCTTGCGGAGCCCGCCTTCACCGATCCCTTGTGTCACAGCTTCAGTGGAAACATACCAGCATTGTCCAAGCAGAAGTTCAGTTCCAATGTCATTGAGAAGTGTCTGCGCACTGCCGATACAGACGTCAAGCGTATAATGATTGACGAAATGTTGCATACGAACGAATTGGAGAAGATGCTGCGGGATTCTTTTGCCAACTATGTCGTCCAGACTGCCATGGACTACGCTGATCCTGACACCAAAGCGCGCATCATCGAGGCAATTCGTCCAATCTTGCCCGCCATACGTCAAACGCCCTACGGGCGCCGCATCCAAGGGAAGATTATGGGTACGGACGGCCAAGGTCGGCTGAGCGGCGCCTCCAGTGGTCAGATCACTCCTAACGATATATCATCGCCAGGCCAAATTCCTGTCGGGAGGCAGCTTACCACTGGCTTGCAGCAGCCTCAATATCCTGTTCAGAGCCAGAATAACTTCTCAAACATGAACGGAATTTACGCAAATCCTCTCAACGGCGGTTTTCAACCCAGCGTCAACCCTGGTCCAGGTAGTATGGTCCCAACCGCTCCTACCGGCCATGCTGCAAACTCCGATCGCCTTAGCAATGCCTCATCGACCTTTAGTCAGTTCACCAACGCAAGCAGTCAGAGCTCTGTACAACAGCAATTCCCTTCGTATGGTCGCGTGCCACAGCCTGGCAATTTCAATTACTTTTGATCTGAGAGATCCAACATCGGTCTTGCCTATTCTGCATTGAATACGACGATACGATTACTATGCGTTTACGGCCATCAGATCTTGAACCGAATAGCGCATAAGCTTTGAAAAATCTGCAGTATTACTACATCTGAATTTTCTTGCTGCTGCTTCTGCATTTCGCTCTGAATCGCCATTCTTCGATCTCCTCACTCCTACACGTCATTAGGGGAAGGGGCTTGATGAACGATCTACGAGCATGTTTCGAGCGCGCTGAGCAATCAACTCATATGCTAGCTTGCGCCTCGATCTCCACCGACGGCAGGAACGAAATAACCAGAGCATGAACGCTCACGATCCAGCGTAACAGCCGTACTAAAGTCCGACAGCTAGTCTTGGCTGCGTGTCTTCCGTCTCTTGTACGAAACGTTTAAGCTTGATGACATATTTCATACGATCTACGGAGTGTTAAGCCCAATGTTTTGGGCTTCTCTTGTAGTTGTACTCAACATAGACTACACAGATCCTATTGCAAGATCTTTTTCTCTTATCCCGACCGCTCTCTTCTAACACCAAACGCGCTTACCAGAGCTTACCTTTTCTTTTTCTCCTTCTTGAAAATATGCGCCTCCGATCTAGGAAGCATCACGTCTCCGACACACTGGATATCACACTACACGATTTCATGAACCCACGCCCTCGTTATCATCGGGCAAACATTCCTTTTAACTTCATCTTTCTTCTGTCTTTTGGCTTCTTAGACACTACATGTTCCAATAGCTTTATCCCGCGCTGGAAATCAGTCCCTGACTGCCGCCACTTGCATGAAGCGGGCAGCCTCTAGCTTGCATGTAATTAAGCATAGCGGTCAATGGAATGAAATCCACAGCCTTCAGTTTACGTACAGTATATGGTATTCCTGCATGGATCCAGATTCAGATTCAGTTCCCAGCGTCTCGGCTTAGTCACCATTCCAGAAACCAGGTTACTTAAAAACCCACTTAGAGGGATAAATGCCGCTCGCTACCTAACGTATTAATTTCCTCATGAAGGAATCAAGTCTTCAACTTCAAACCCCTTGCCTCGAACGCAACTCCAGCCCTTCATTCCATAAACCATATCCCATACTCAAAGTCGAGATACCAGCCTAAAATCATCCGTTTGTTTGTTTGTCTGTTTGTCTGTCTGTTGTACGGGACGGGTTCTGATACCCTCCTTGTATAGGTAAGTATGTAGGTACTAGTCTTATTGGTGTAGAGTGTGTGTGTGAGAGAGAGAGAGAGAGACTAGGTATCTCAGTCAAGGTGTGAGCCTAGTGCTGGGGATTGGATGAGATGGGATGAGATGGGATTGGATGGGATGGGATGAGATGACATGGCATGGCATGGCATGGCATGGCATGGGATGGCATGGGATGGGATAGATGTTACCGAGCTAAGTTAACGGCTGTTTTTTGTTTTGTTTTGAAAGGGTTGTCCGATAGCGGAGGAGGGGAGGGGAGGGGAGGGGAGGGGAGGGGAGGGGGGAGATGGAGGTTGGATTTTGAACTGGAATTGGATTTGGATTTGGATTTGGAATTGGATTTGGATTTGGATTTGGTTTTGGATTTGGATTTGGTTTTGGTGGAGGTAGTTTTACGTTTACTTTCATTACTACTTCCAGCTTAGCAGCTTGGCAGCTTGGCAGCTTAGCAGAACGAAACGCCTCTGTTGATCGGATCTGACCAAGTAGATATTTTAGGTCGAGGTAGGCAAGGAAGGAGATTGACACACTCTCCATCTACGTGTATCTACACCGGACGGGAGGCGCGAGATTGGATATCCCATCACTGTGATTTGGTTGCGAAGTCTGTCCATCGCTTTAATGATCGTCGTCATATTCATTTGTTTGTTCGCCTCTCTTGTTGCTTCCGTCAAGCTAATACCCTAGATTAGGGATGAGGTGATTTACCACCCCCACTCTTCAACCACGCCTCCCCTCCCCACCACCAACCTCATCTCCCCTCCTTCTCCCTCTCCCTCTCCCTCTCTCTTTTCGACACCCTTCCCGGATCCCGTCCCGATATCCTCGAACCTCAAACACCGGACCAAACCCCCGTTCCCTCCTCTCAAAGTCCGTATCTTCTCCCCCGTATGCAACGAAGACAAATTCACACTCCCCTCGCTCGCATTCGGGTAATCGGCCGCCTCGGAGTCATCGGTAGCGGCGGCGACGAGGTTGAGGGACGTGGAGACGTCGAAGCCGAGGGAGGGGGTGTGGGTGTTTTTGTGCGGGTAGGAGAGGATGGGGGGTGTTGATTGATTGTGAGGGAA
>JAABUP010001559.1_pt1 | contig 48030 bp, 61 predicted proteins | sample 5559201 | NCBI WGS metagenome assembly JAABUP01 (sample SAMN10711887, study PRJNA513373) | rock metagenome | isolation source: Antarctica rocks | place: Antarctica
TTGAAAACAGTTCTGAGACGGGCTCGTCGAGACAAGTCGATTGACACCACTCTCACTTTCAGCAACACAGTACTCTATTTCGCGGGCACCGGGAATTACGGGAATTACGGGAAATCTCGCGTACACGTTCGCGTTACGGCAAAAGAATTACGCGGCACAACACTGTCACTGACCATGCAGGAAGCAGAAGCATGCAGAGGTACGGAGCACAGCCGTATTCTAAATGACGTTGTGACGCATGCCCCTTTTAGTTTGCAAGTTAGGGTGGGTGAATGACTGCTGCCGCAACCCAACGTTGCTGTGGGAACTGAAAGCCTCCCGGACGCCGGAAAATTCCAGCCATCTGGTCCTCGCTGACATCTGTTGCTCGGCCAGACCTTGGCAAGTCATTTGCCTCTGGCAGCAGCTACATGCGTTGCTTCGGCGGCAGCGGCCAACAAATGCAAAATCGCTGCGTTGCTACCGGCTTTTGCAAGAGAACGCTGATCGCTTCCAAGGTAAGAAATGCAAATGAGGAAGGTCATGAGGTTTTCCTGGGCGACACATGCCGGTGGCAGAGAGCGGCTTTCGTTGATTGCAGGCTGGGTGTCTACGGTTTTTAAAACCTTTCAGACGGCTCGTAAGACCTTTCCGAGGCTGCTTTGGGGCTCCAAACTCTGATACTGAGCCAGTTAGTCAAGTCAACAACCAGGTACTACACAGTGCAGACTGTGGTGTGCATAATCCTCAAAGTGGTCCCCTATGTTGGCACAGCCTGCAGGCAACTTTGCAGTTCCTACGTGGAACTAATTTTCTGAAACACGTCGCTGCGTTTTCAGGCTCCCAGACCCAGCAAAGCTGCTCCTGTGGCCATGCTGGTGCCAGAATATGAAGGGCCCATCTTGGACCCTGTCGCCAGCTGTCAGCAGACTGTCATAGGTGGAGTTGTGTTTGTGGACTGCATTGCCACCACTGGCAGTCAGGCAACTGTTGGTGCCTCAACCACTGACATAACGCCTTCAGAAGCTGGTGCGGCACGTGATATGTCCTCTTCTGACCACCTGGACACAGCACTTGCTGCCTTGGACAATCCCAGAGTAGCCCAGGCACCCTGTCTTCAATCTTCTGCTTCAGTGGATGTGAGCACGCTTGCACTGTGTGAGCCAGACACTTGCTTCTTTGATGCTTCTGACAGCCTGGACGACAAGGCATCTGTGGCTGAAGCTCTTGCAAGACTCTGCAAGCGTCCCTCAGAGGACGGTCAAGGCCAGTCTGCAACCCAAGCAGTCACAGACTGCCAGCAGCAACATGTGCAGGAGGCAGCTGCAACCACTCTGAGCCTACCAGCAGCTGCTGCTGCCACTGATGCTGATGCTGCGGCAGACAGCCCACAGTCTTCAGCTGGTCCAGAGGAGAACCTCAACACAGCCTGCAGTGTGTCAGCTGATGATGCAGCTGAGACCACCAGTGATGATCACATGGCAATAGTGGATGCCTTGATGACCAGTGAGGTGCAATGTGCTGCAGTGGATCAGGTGTTTGATGACCTGCTGGCTGAGGTATCAGCGCCCCTCCAGCCAATGCAGAGCAGCTTGCCAGCTGACAATGCACCTGACATCACCAGTGATGAACTCAGTGCAATGATGAATGCCTTGGTGAGCAGCAGTGAAGCGCAGCACGCTGCAGTGGATCAGGTAGTTGACAAGCTGCTGGCTGGGGTAGCAGCACCCTTCCAGCCAGTCCAGAGCAGCATGCCAGCTGACATTAGTGGCATGGTTAGCCCCATAGTCAGCCTGCCAGCCAACTCTGTTCCTCCCCAGCATGCTGCAGTAGACCAGGTGCTTGACGAGCTGCTGGCCGAGGTATTCGCACCTCTCCAGGTAGTCCAGAGCAGCATGCCAGCTGACACTAGTGGTATGGTCAGCCCCATAGTCATCCTGCCAGCCAACTCTGTCGCTCCCCACCATGCTGCAGTAGACCAGGTGCTTGACGAGCTGCTGGCCGAGGTATCCGCACCTCTCCAGGCAGTCCAGAGCAGCATGCCAGCTGACACGAGTGGCAGGGTCAGTCCCAGGGTCAGCCTGCCGGCCAACTGTTTTGCTCCCCAGCAAGCAGCCAGCCTGCCAGTTGTGCCTGCACCTAACAGCAACTGTGCCAGCAGCACCAGCCACTCCAATCCTCCTGTTCTCACTGCAGCCAAGCGCAGCTCAGCAGAGTTGGCGCCGGTGGTGCCTTCAAGCAGCAGCAGTGGCAAGGAGAATATTCCAGTGGTGGAGGCAAGGCATGTCAGCATGAGCAGGGCGGTGACCCAGGACAGGGCTGTGATGGGTACCATGGGTAGGGGCAGGGGCAGGGTGTGCTGCCTGGACAGGCACACATTCCAGGAGATGGCTCAGGCCCTGCCAACTGAGCCCTCCTCTCAGGTAGTGCACCTGTAAAGCAAAGATGACTGCAGAAAGTGAGTTCCACAACTGCACTGCTAATCGAAAATTGTGCGCCACACTTTGACCTTTGCAGCGATTGAGCCAACACCCTGTCAATGTCTAGCAAGCATAAACAGCATTCGTGCTTTGCGACACATGTGCAGTACATATTGTGATGTGTGAATTTTACTGTGCATATGCTAACCGCTGGTGCATGCACTTCAGGTGTGCTGGATGAGAGAGAAGATAGCAGAGTTGGGCTGTGGTCCTGCCCACCTCACCATCCTCACCTTGCTGCCCCCTCCCAGCTCAGCCCTTCCCATTGTGCTGAGACTGTCCACTGTGGGCTCCCATCCTCTGCTACCCTTTTGCTGCCATGTCTGCCTCACAATGAAGCCCATCACCATTCAAGCATTTGATGCCTGCATGCATATTCATTAACTGCCGTTGAACTCACCTGAAAAACCTGTTCCATGTGACATGTGCAATATCCTGCCCATCACCAGCTTTTGGTCTGTAGCCTGAATTGTCATTGCGCTCATGTCAATGGTTGCCCATCTAAACTGACCAATATCGTCTGTAGGGCACTGAGGACTGGGAGTCAAGCAAGTGCAGCAGTTTGGCAAAGGCAGCCATGCTGATGTATCTGTGTGCCCACCCCAATGTGGTCCCCATAACCCTTCTAGGGCTGCAGGCCCCTGTCAGCCCCCTCACCCCCCTGGACCCCTGCCAGGTTGCCTACTTTGGCATGCCCATGGCTGACCTCTCCCTAGAGAAACGCATGGGGTAAGTGGGAAGCATTACTATGGCATGCATAAGGTTGTTACATGCCCACCCATTGTGAAGACATGCCTGTGTCAGTTTGTGAGTGTTGGCTGATGCTGATGGACCACTACGTGGCCAGGTGTGACCCCCAATGTCTATTACTGACTTGCTGTCCACCCTGCATGTGTGCTTGTGATAAAGCTTGCTGGTGTCTGCGGGACCTGGATGTGGTGCGTGATATGGTTAGCCCATTTCCAGACATGTCGACAGCATGTGACTTGTAATTATACATGTGCACACATGCAATGATGTGCCTGACACATGTTGAACGCTTCTCATTGACGTCAACACCCCTGTAGAGTTGGTGATGCTGATGTTTATGTGGTGACAGGCAGCAGGCATGGGGCAAGAGCAGTTGCGTGGCCAATGCTTACCGGGGCCCTTCACTTGCTACCCTGGTCCAGCATGGGAAAGCCATCCTGAAGCCCCTGGCCCATGTACACAGACAAAGAGTTCTGCACCGGGGCCTTACTCCTGATCATGTCGTGGTATGAACCATGCCTTACCGCCTGTCATCAAGACACCTTGCATTTCAGCCATGTTGCATGTATGCCACACCCAGCGTGTTGACTGCAGCCTGTCAATGGTCCCAGGTCAGCTTTGTCTTCATGCAAATGCTTTTTGCTTGGTCATGTCTTGTATGCACTGTCCATGAGCTATTGAGATTCCGAAAGGCATGACAAACAATTACCACGCAATGCTATGGTCTGCAAAACATGCAGTGTAACAATCTGCAGATTCCTCTTGTTATGTTCCACTCAGTTGGCGTCCTTACACAACTTGCCTTCGATGTTCGATTTGCACAGTCATGCAGCACAGTGCTAGGTTTTCTTTGCAACTTGCCCGACACGGTTGTCTCATGTGTGCAGCTCTTCAGCAAGGGTGGGCAGGAGGCAGACTCTGGCGTGAGGGCAGCCAGCAAGCCAGCTGCCATCAAGCATGACGTCAAGCTGGCAGGCTTTGGGGCCGCTGCCAGGCTCAGTGGGCAGGGCTATGCCATCCAGCCCTCCCCTTACAGGTCAGCACTGATCATAATGGAAGTTGATGTTGTTGAGTCACCCACAGGCAGGCATTCATGTACTTGTGCACAAATGTGATCATGAACTTGTGCACACATGTTGCATGTTGTCTTGCAGGCTATCATGGACACACGTGCGTATGCAATGACCTCTTTCATGTGTTGCTGACTGTACATGTGTATGAGTCACTGTGTACATCTCAGCATACATCTCTGCTTGTGCAATGCAAATATTACATATTGTGGCTCAGTGCTGTTTGGGCAATATCTGGTAGACTTGCTCAACCTGCTTTCCTTGGCGCATGCAGGTGTGAGGAGGGGTACATGCCTCCAGAGGCCCACCCAGGCAGCCCGCTCACCACAGCGGCCGATGTCTACCAGTTTGGTGGACTCTGCTACTTCATGGCTATGGGCATCCACCCCCCTGCCGGGCTGCACCAGGCATCCCTGCCGGACTGTGTTGCTGAAGAGTGGCGGCACTTGGTATCCCTATGCCGGGCCGGCAACCCTGTAGACCGCCCCACAGTGGCCCAACTTCAGCTCTATCTGCACAGCATCTGCCAGCAGCCTGTCAAGCAGGCCCCCAAGGCAGTGAGGTCAACAGGCAAGGCAAGCCCAGCTATGCCTACGCAGCGCTACTCTTCAGGCCACAGGCAAGGGTTGCCCTTCCCCGCTATGAGCCACAGAGGAGTGCAAGCCTTGGAGGTTGCCACTTCAGACTCTGCTGCAGCGCTGCCTCACATGGCCTCCAACCCACTGTTTGCGCCCAGCAGCCCTCCGTCTAAAGTCACTCCTGCTGAGTACAAGGCATCGTCTGCAGCCGCTTCTCAAGGTACATCCTTGACAGCAGCAGCGCCTAAGGCAAGCAGGGCTTTTGCCAGGGCTCAGAGGGCTTCAGCATCTGCTGCTCAAGCGCCAGGTCCCTTCATTTCAGTACCACAGCTGATGCTAGGGGTGGACCAGTGGCTTCCTGAGGAGAGCATCAGCTGTGTTGAGCACAGGCAGGGCAGCACCCCAAGCAGTCATCATGCAGCTGCAAGAAGCCAGCAGAGCAATGCTGGACTTGATGGTGACACATCTGCAGCTGGCAGTGGTGGAGCTGCCATGCACCTGCCCAGGACAGCTGGAGGCAACACTGGGGCACCACACAGCCTAGGCAGCAGCCAAGCAGCAGCAGGCCCCCTAGGCAATGGCGTCACAGGCAGTGCCCACAGCTCACAGTTGAGCTGTGGAGAGCAGGCATCTGAGGCCAGCATGATCCTGAGGGCTGTGGCATCCAGCCATCAACCCCCTGCCTGCCCCAAGAGGAGCCTCTCTGAGCTGGCTGGATATGGTGACACTGACAGCACAGCAGCTTCAGGCCTGCTGGTTCCAGGGACTACTGGTAGCAAGCCCAGGGCTGTCCTAGGATATGCCAAGACAGCAGTGTCTGTCAGCGGCTCTTACGCTACAACCCCCTTGCTCATGCGCACAGACAACGGTGAGCAGGAAGGTAGACAATCAGAGGCAGGACAGCTTGTCAGCCCATCCAGGTTTCACGTTAGCAGTGGACTGATGCGCAGCTCTGTTGCACGAGCACCCCCAAGGCGGGATGACACAGCCCTGGAGAAGGGCGGGGTGACACGCTGGATAGCTCAGGCGCAGGGCAAGGCAGCTCACCTTGCGGCAATGGTGAATGAGAGGGCTGCAGGCATGGCTGAGCAGACATCAACCCTGCTGCAGCACTGGTCTGAGAGCCAGCTGTCAACCAAGACTGTGGCTGTCAGTCACATTGCCCCGGTCAACAAGAGGGAGCTGCTGTCGGCTGTGTGAGGCAGGGGGTCAAGCGCTGGGCTTGGCAGCATTGTGGCCCACACCCTTCGGGTTGATGATGCTTGATCTTGATAGTCAAACACATCTAGCAAATGCTGAATGTACCAGTACATGTTTTGCCTGTAGCCTGCTCTGAGTGTATGAAATGTATGAAACTTCCCATGTCAACGGTGGTCTCACGTGACTCGTGCATGTTTTGCAGTTATGCTTTGATGACCATGACAAACTTTCACTCAACTGTTGATCAAAATCCCTTGATCAAGACACCGTGTTACTTTACATTTTTGACTGCGTTCATTGGCACTGACCTTGTTTCGTCTGGCCAACACTCTGGTCACAGGCATAAGTCATGTCATTTTACCTTGCTGGCACTGCTGATATCTGGCGTGCATGTCGCATCATGGGTACTAAAGTTTTGAGCTGGTTACACTCATGTCACACGAGCGCTTGCATTGTATAATCCTGTAGGATGAGCTGATGAACCAGTGCATGGCTATGCTCAACACGGAGCTTACGAGAACTCGTTTCAGCATGCTGTAGCCCTGCTGATTATGCATATATATTCCAGGCCTTTGAAAAGTGATGTTTGCCAGCAGAGATGCACAGATGTAAAGTAACGTTAGTAGTCCACGACTAATATACAACAGCTGTAAGTTGTGCACAATTAACGTGCAACAGCAGCAGGGCACAAACAGATGGCCTTCCAATATGCTGCAGCCTTGATGTACAAGGGTGTTGGTGTTTCATGCCGAATTTGGAGCTGGGTCAATCCAAGTGAGGGCCAATCAGGGCAGGGCTGGTGGCAGAGGGCAAAAGCCCAAACGACCACACATTGCGTCTGGCTGCAAGTATTGCTGAATGATACCCATCACCAAGGGGCCATACATGTTGACATACATCTCACACTGGTCCTCAAAGCCAGGGAAGACATGGCAGGCCTCGTGTGCATACACCAGGATCTCCTTCTGTGTCTCCTGCAGTTGAGAGCAGATCAGCAGGCTCAATGGTTGTGCAAGGCTAAACATGTATGCAGGCCGCAGGTGCAGCGCAATGCATTTGAGAAAGCAGCTGGCATATCTGCTGGCAGACAACAACGTCACCCTGTCCAGCCAGCTGGTTGCAGTAATGCTTCATACAATACGAAACATATAGGACACAAGATCAAATATGTCTACTCTGATAAACTGCACAGAAGTTGTGCCGGGTCCTTACCGGGTTGCGAAGCATGGTGGCCACCTGAGTGACAATCAGCTTGCATGTGTCACACTTGTCCTCATCGCCCTCAATGGACTGCAGGCCTGGGTTGGCAGCCGCCATCATGCGGGCTGACTCATCTACCATGGCCATCACCTGCCACATGCACACAGAGTCTCAATGGCATTATCTGGCAGAATCAGCTTCCATGCAAGTTGGCACCTAAATGCTTCTGATTGCCATGTGAATGTGGCAGCAAGGCTCAGAAGCAAAAGGCAACACAGAATGCAGGCAGCAACAAGCTGCAATGACTAGAGTAGAGAGTCCCATAGCTTGATGAACGGCGGACAGAGATGTGAAACGTGCCTGCGTGGTGGTGAGTGTGGCTGCATCACATAGCTCAACGCTCTGGCAGATCTTCTCAGCAGGCCAGTGAATACGTGCCCACTGAATGACACCAGCAGCTACAGCAGGTACAAGCTCTGTGCACTGCACAAACACATGCCATTTGCACCCGGTTGCATACAGAAACAGATTTGTTAGCAGCTTGAAAATAAGAGAGCTGTCACATTCACACCTCTTGCTGCTGCTCTGCTGCAAACCTGCTGCAAAGATTGTCTGTGATGACCTTGATCTGCAGCCACGCAACAACCGACCATTTACAGTAATAACACCAAAGACCAGACATGATAGAGCAGCAACAAGCAAAGGGGTTGCCTGTGTGCACTACGACTGCCATGTGCGGCCACTTACCAAGTCCTGCACTTCACCAGACCCAATCAAAAATCCCTCGCCCATAGTGACAGCAGCTATGCAGAGCTGACAGTTCTGAGACTGATCTTGTTGAACGGTCTGAGGTAGCAATAATGGGTTCCTGCTGAGAGCTGCAGGAAGACATCGGCATTGTTAGCATCCATTGACATGCAGAGAAGGCTGTAACTGGGCACGCCGAGACAAGCTGCCTAGATATATACCTGGTGCTGCGCTGACCGTCAGTGCCAAGCACGCCAAAAGCAAAGCTGAGATCGCCATGTGTCGCGCCATAGTGAACGGCCGAAAGTCTGCTTAAACCGACCCACGTTTGTGCCCGTTGTGTCGCAGTGACAGCTAACGACGCAACATTGCATAGGTCAAGAGCTGAGTAACCGGTAGCTGTTATTAGATTCCGGCTCGTCAGCCTAGTCGTCAGCACAGACGAGTAGTTATAAGACAGCTTTAAGCTATCTGCACCGCTTTATGCAGCGTTTGTCAGTACTGTTGCACTGAAGCAAAGCTCATTGCTGGTCAACACGAAAGCTGCCCTTCAGCGCTCTCCACTGGTGTGATCGGGCGGTCAGCCCGGTCACGCTTGTGAAGGACTCTTTGGTTATCTAGACTTTTGTTCTACCTTTTATGTGGAATGGAGGCGCGCGCGACATCTAATGCTGACGCAGAGCCTTTGCCGTTTCAGCAGCGTTTGACCCTGTACAAAAGACTTCTGGCACACGATCACAATAGAGCATGGTTTCGTTTTCTCAACGCGGTGGTGAGGGGTGGCCTGAGCGGCGTTTGTCTTCGTGGAGGCTTGCATCTTGTGACTTTCCTGTTTGGTCTCATCGTTAAATGGCGGAAGCAGCAAGGCGCTCGCAACTTGAATTTCTGGTCAAAGCTGCAAGACACAGCCAGATATGCAGCCTTTCTTGCCACATACAGCGGCACATTCGTAGCAGTCGATGAAGGCATAGCTGCTCTCTTTGGCAAGAGAAGGTTCATACTCTTCTCCAGCATTTGCTGCATATCTACTTTATGTGATAGAGCACGCCATAAACTCAAAGTACATGACACTGCAGGACAGCTGCATGGCGGGCCTATGCTGCTGGTGCAGCTGCAGGTCCCTCCTTAATGCTGACAGGGTGAGTGTCAGATCATGCCTGACGTGTAACAATACAGCAGTGTCATCTTTGCTTGAATGTCCTGTTCTGCTCAGCTTGTGTCTGCTCAATTGTAATGAACACTATGCTGCCCATAGGGCAAGGCATAACTCATTCTGTTTTGTATTGAGAACGTGATGATTATGCATTGCATGGCAGGCCTCAGGACAGGCACACCAGTTTGGCTCTCTATATCTTGCTGAGAGGTGCAACTCTGCTCATACGCTGTGGCAACAAGCCAGATGCACCACCTGCCGTCAGGAAGGTCCTGACTCCAACCAGATGGAAGCACGGAGACACAGCAATGATGTGTGTGGCAACTAGCCAGATCTTGTACTCCTGGATCATGATGCCTCAAACGCTGCCTCCTGCATATGTCAAATTCCTGAACAGACACGGAGGCAGGCAGCAATGGCACTACAATGCAGCAAGGGTGAGTCATCTGAACAGATGGACAGCACTATTTGTAAACAATGCAAGCATAACGTGACCTTTGCTTCAGCATATTCTACTGCTGCTACAACTGCTGAAAAGTGGCTTCTTTGTGCCTCCTCTGCAGGAGTTGTGCGAGCGAGCTGGGAAACCAATGCCTCCAGCACCCTACAAGAGCTTGCAGAGTACCAGGTTCAAGAACTTCAAGGGCACATGCCCATGTGAGGTGTTGCACCCAGGGCAGTCATGCAATGGCTTCATGCTGAACTTCTTCCCGGATGCCTACCTCAGGTCACCACTCATGCTGCTGCTGCTTCATTGCCTGTGTCCTTGCTAATCATGACAACTGTCAACTGTTTAACAACTTGCACGCATTGCTTCACCAAGGTGTGCATGTCTCACTGCATAACTGTCTGCTATGTTGATTCCATACTGCACCATTGGCAGCAACAGCGACTGGCTGCACTGATTCTGGTCTGCATGCACTCTGCCCAGCTACATAATTTGTACTGGTTTACAATATCTTGACTGTCAATGTGTTGAGGACCTTGCTGAATGAGCAGCAGTTGCATTGAAGCGCGTGAGGCGTGGTGTGTTGTGCAGGGCGATCCCGGTGTACCTGCCTGTGTATGTCTTCCCAGCATTGCTAGTTCACAGGAAACGGTTGCTGGACCCAAAGCTGGCTCCAGACATTGGGCGCAGGGTGGTGCAGGGGGCTCTGCGCTCTAGCTTGTTCCTGGCTCTCTACTGCACTCTAGCTTGGCGAGGGGCATGTGTTGGCTTCCACTGGTCAAGTGAGCTGCTGTATGCTTCACCAAGTCTTCTATGAAAAGCTGTGCAGTCCAGCTGTTGACATGGCATTGTTTGTCAGTTCACAACTGTTAATTTGTATCCCAACCATTGAACTGCAGCTTGCCTCATCATACCAAGTATCAAGTTTATCTAGGAACACAAAGCAAGACTGTGACCAATTGTGCTTGTGTACTTGTGACTGCACCCATGTTTGCACGGTGGTTCATAGTCACAGCTAAGCTCACATGCTTGTTCTGCCATTTGCACAGGAAGCTGCACCAGCTTGCTGTGCGGCAGCGTAGTAGGTAGCAGGAAGTCCTACCACGATTGACTGATACAACTCAACGAGAGGGTTGGTGTGGCTGCAGATGGCGCATCTGGGGCTCTGCTGGCTTTGACCTGCTGGACTGGCGGCCTAGCTACTCTAGCAGAGAAGAAGTCACGTAGAATGGAGCTGGCTCACTACTGTCTGGCCAGAGCCATCGAGTCTTTTGCACTGTGTCTGACCTCTTGGGGGTATGTCAGAGGGGACCGTCTGCCCAGGAGGACGGATGTCATTATCTTCAGTGCAGCAACTGCAGCCATCATGCATTGCTACTCAGATTCACATGGGCGGCACAGGGATGTGTTCAAGAGCAAGTACCTGAATGTGCTGGACTTTATTTTTGGCAACACAGGCAGGTTCACTGATTGTCTAGCCTGCTAGTCTAGTCGCCATGTCTTTGACATTCATTTGCAGCCCTGAAGTCATGTCAAGTCAGTGGATACAGGCATTTACACAATGTTGCAGAAGTGTGCGTTTCACTAGTTTGTGTTGTCCTCACCACCAGCTTCCAGATTTCATGCCACAAACAGCGCTGTTGTTTGTAGTCAAGCAACTTATTCACATGCTGTGCAGGGTTGGAAGAGGGCAGTATAAAGCATGTGCCCTCCACCTCAGACTTGATCAACCGACTGCATGATGCTGGTATCCGTGTGCCCAGCAGGCGCACCATGTCAAATCACACTGCATCGTTTCTAGGATCTCTTGAAAACCTGCAAGTGTTAGGGGAGCAGGACGGCAACACCCCAAGGAGTGACATGTCAGACAGTCCATTTGCCCCATCCCATGACAGCACTTGAGCACAGTGTGCTGTTGCAGTTGCAGCTCAATTGGTGAAGCTGTCCATTGGTGGAGAGTGCGAGCTGTTTCATTTTACATGTGGGTTTAACTTTTCTGTTTCCTTGAGCCATTCAAGGAAACAGATACGCGTTCCCAAGATTGCACTAATTTGCAGAGCTTGAACGTGACTCAACTTTCCTGAGTGGACACAGTGCAGCTACAGGTTACGTGACTTGCCATTCTGTGCAAATTTAATTCCAAATCTGCTATACTCCCGTTTGTACATTGTCAATATCCAGTAATTCCTTATGAGCCTCACAGTAGGATTACAAAATGGTGCTGAATCATGCATCGCCTTGAGTATACAGTGTGTATATGTGTGCTAGTGTTGATACAGTGACCAAAAAACTGGTTTTAGACGTGAAGACCGCAGCTATTGGACAAGAATGATTGATTCAGCCAGTATTATTCAAGTGATTTCCCGAGAACACACTTTGATGCGCAATCCCAAAGGTTCGTGTCTGAGCAAGCACTGATGAACCAGACCTGAAGATGCATTGAAGTGCATATGGTGCATGACTTCTTGGCACATACTTTGCCCTACAGATGCACCTATGATAATGTCCTGAACTTATTGCAACAAACCGAAATGGATGGCGGGTTTGCCGGACCAAGTCTTTCAAAAGATGTACAGCATACAAGCAGCAGCTGCAGAACAGATGCCTCAGAGTTTCATGTGCCAGCACACACATGCTAGTCAGTTCGCTCAGGATCACGCATGGCAGCACCCTAGCGGCCTCCTGGACTGTACACGCCATTGGCATTACCATTGGCTGCAGGCTCATCATCTGAGTGAGCTGGAGAAGTGGGACTATACGCAGGTGATGCTGGACTGTCCTTGGGGCTTGTGGGTGAGTAACCTGTATGAGATTATGCATGTCAAGGAACATGCATGTTTTGCAAAACATGATGTTGCACCCATTTCATGTTTCGCCCTTGCCATCTATCTAATGAACTTGACTTGCCAGAAAGGGATCATGCACCAAGCCTTGCTAACAGAAAAGACACAATGTTGCATGTCAGCAACACCTCTTGACAGCATGATTTTGCATGCATGACTGTATGAGCTGCAAACATGCTTTTTACGCAGCAGCAGCAGTCTAGCAAATAAGCAACGCAGGTCCTTTGACTTGACATTGCTTGTATGCGAGGGCACAGAAGCTCACTTGGAGAAGTAGGAGAATGGTGGGGTGAGGTGGGGGAATAAGCTGCATGAACACAAGCAAACCGTCAGTCACAAATGCTCCTGTCAGACGGTGCTGACTTGCAAGAGAGTTGATCACGCATCAAAGCAATTTACACACAATGATTCCGAGCACATACATGCCATTACAGGCACGAAGAAATGTTGCTCCAATGAACAGCTGACCTGCAAGCAAAGGACCTTTCATGCTGTGAATGCACATGCAATACAACCCAAAACACCTTGGCAATGCGTCAGGCACAATCAGTAATGCCAGGATGAAGTTGTTCACCTGGTGAGGCAGGTGAGTAGGCCGGACTAGTTGGCGAGTAGGCTGCACACATATCAGCAAAGAGTCAGCCCCAAGTGTTCGGAGCAGATGCTGCTGCATCCGGGGGAATGCGCTGTTGCGCACAGCAAACGAAGCTGACTGTCATGGTTATTCTCACGTTGCATAGCAATGGTCTGAGCAGGTGTGACTGCACAGATGTGCATTCATTTTGGAGGCCATGCATAGGACACAGTGCTCCACTCATACATGCTTTGCAGACAAGCACAAGAATGTGTGACATAAGCTGTGTCATTGACAGAAAGAAGTTTTGATTGCAGGTGGTGCATATGCTGCTTGCATTGGCAAATATGAAGGACAACTCACCAGGTGAGGTTGGTGAATAGGCAGGGCTAGTAGGTGAATAGGAAGGGCTCGTGGGTGAGTAGGAGGGACTAGTGGGTGAGTAAGCTGCAAGCAAAAAGACAAGCCATTGAGTGATCGCTGCACCTTACGGAACCAGGGTAGACTCCATAATTGCAAGTGCTGCATGCAGTAGAAGCTGATAAGTCACTAAAAATGCCATCGCCTAGAAATTGCAGTGTATTGCCCTGCTGGGGGTGTAGTCTGACATATTGCTTTAATGCGACCAATGTCCTGACATCAGGCTGCGAATTGGAGTATACATGCTGTATGTGAACCTGAGTAACTGATGCATGGTACAATTGGCGCCACCAACACTGGACGGAAGTGAATCGGCAATAAAGTACACATAAAGGCAGGCACCGCAGATAATGATGTGCAGCATGGCAAGCAACTACTAACAACAGCATTCTGACTCACCAGGGGAAGTCGGACTGTAGGAGGGACTTGTAGGCGAATAAGCTTCACAAACACAACCAGATTGTCAGCACCACAGGCAGATATATAAACGAGTGCTTGACTAACTGACATACACCAAAGTCTCAAAATCATGAGATGTAATGCAGTGCAACACTGCATCAGGTGTTAGACTGGAAAAGTTGTGAGCAGCTGCACAGAGTCCGCATGGGGCTTGCAGTCAAGGTGTCAGATGCACCAGATGTACAGGTAAGACTGCAAAGCACAGATGCAAGCAGCCTGTGGATAGAGCGATGAATGCAGAATGAAGTGTCTCAATGACGTAAAGGACCCAATTGCAGGCATGACTGTGACAGAGGTTGCCACTAGTTGAGCATGCTTATGCGTTGAGTTGATCACCTGGACTAGTAGGGCTGTAGGAGGGGCTTGTTGGCGAATAAGCTACGCAACAGAAAAAATGTCAGCAAGATTGTGCAAATTAGTACACAAGTGCAGCTTGCTGTCTGACCTGCAGATGTGCTGTACTACCTATGTTGCGCATTCATCATCAAAGTATTTGAGCTGTGCAGTTTGGTCATCATTGACAACTCATGACGTCTGTTGTACAGTAGATGATCGCTTAAAACAAATAGAAAGAGTACAAACAACATCACACATCATGCTTTCAGAAAATGGAAAAAATTGAAATTTCCAAAAATTGAAATTTGATATGTAAGCACAAAACAGGACATGAAAGAAGCCCCTGCAAGGACGCAAAATTTCAAAGACATGCAGGGCTGAATGCCGCAGCAATGGCTCACCTGGAGAAGTTGGACTGTAGGAGGGACTAGTGGGTGAATAAGCTGCAAGCAAACAGACAATCCGTAAGATGCTGGATGTGTCAAGCAGGTTGATGTGCAATAGCCTTGAACCATTGGCATGACGCATGGCTGGGGTTGCAAAGGTTGGTATATGAACTTTGAAGGGCCCGAACCGGGAGATGAGCCTGGTTCATGGCTATACTGATGCTGTCACACCAGGATCTGCTTTGAGAATGCATGCTGCGTATGGACCATGGCAGATGCATGATGGCCATCCTGACAAACAGCAGTGAAGCATGCGCAACAAGACAACATCACAGATAGAAAGGAGGTCCTGCACAGCAAACTGACGCACCTGGGGAAGTCGGACTGTAGGAGGGACTTGTGGGCGAATAAGCTGCAGAAATACAACCGAGTTGTCAGCACCAGGCACGCAGCTGTCAACATGTGAAGAAGTCGGGCAGCTGCACAGATCTTGTATGCGTCATGCAATTGAGCAGAGTGTGTCAGATGTGCAGGCAAAAACAAGCCACAATTACAAGCAGACTGTGTGTGAGAGGATGGTCATGGAGTTGCATGATGATGGGTAAATCCACATTCATCTACCCGCGCGCAGTCTGCTTGCAAGTGTGAATTGTTCTTGTCTGATGTGTGGGGTGGTCACTGACTAAGACAGGCATGACTGTGACAAAGGCTGCAAGCAGTGCAGACACGCTTGTAAGGCAAAACCAATTACCTGGACTAGTAGGGCTGTAGGAGGGGCTTGTTGGCGAGTAAGCTTCAGGGAAACACATAAATGGTCAGCAGAACTGTTCACATCAGTGTACACGAAAGATGTACTGTCTGGCTGGCAGATATGCTGTCTGAATTGTAAGCACCATCTGAGTTGTATAGCACCATCATAACACCACAAGTCTATAGCTGTGCAGCAACATATCAACCTTAATTATGTCTAATCTTGCACATTGGATGCACATTACACAATTGCACAAATTAGAAAACGCAACACCATTACAAAACACCACTCTTGTTTCTAACTTTTGACATGAGGAGACACATGCAAGGACAGGGGCTGAATCCAGCAGCACAAGCGTACCTGGTGAAGTCGGACTGTAGGAGGGACTAGTCGGTGAATAAGCTGGACTAGTCGGTGAATAAGCTGCAAGCAAGTAGACAGGCTGTCAGATACCTGTGGCGCCTGATGTATACACGGAGGTTGGGCATGCATCAGTCATTGTTGCCCATGGTGTAAGCTGCTAAGCCAGTCATAGTTGAATATTCTCAGAGCATTGTCAAGGTGCATAGGTGTTGCGCATGGCTGGGTGTGCGGTCTGATTCATCATGAGACCAGCGCTATTACTACAGGAGGGTGTTTGAGAGTTGAGCCTGTATAGGACTCAGACAAGCATGCACGAGGGTGCCAGCTTGAAGCAAAAGTGAGCCAACAGGATTATGCAACAACTCAAGCATCACAGATGATGATGTGCAGCATGGCAAGCAGCTACTTGGAAAGCAATGTGACTCACCAGGGGAAGTCGGACTGTAGGAGGGACTTGTGGGCGAATAAGCTTCACAAACACAACCAGATTGTCAGCAACAGCGCTGCAGTTGAGTGGGTCACATGAGCAAATGAGTGCTGATCAAGGTGATATGCATCAGAGGATCAACACTTTCAGTTGTGATGCTGTGATATTGTCAACAGGTGTCAATACAGCAATGTTGTGGGCAGATGAATTGGGGTGGCATGCAGGCAAGCTGTCACATGCACCGGGTGTGCAACAAGTCAGACACAAGCAGACCATAAATAAGTCAACACAATGTGGGCTGCAACATTAGCATAATGCACAAAAGGGTCAATCGCAGGCCAATGATATGAGAAGTGGCAACTAAGCAGAACCAATCACCTGGACTGGTCGGGCTGTAGGCGGGGCTTGTTGGCGAGTAAGCTTCAGACACACAGCGGGCATGTCAGCAAACGAATCAGCAAAAGGCATGCAGGTACAGTTTGGGACAGACAGGTACTGACATAAATGGCATACACAGACTGCCACACCTTAACACAACATTGTGTCCCATCACATGTCAGGGCAAAAGTACAGACAGCTGCACATGCTGTGTGAAGCAGGCAATGTCGTGTGTCATCAATGTGATTCTGTGAAGGCAAGATTACAAGCTGCAAATATGCAAGCACATGTATGTACAAAGTGGTATACACCGCACATCAACAACACTGATGTGCCAGGCAAAGCAGTATACCAACAACAAGGTATCACACAAGTCATGACACCTTGCATCATTGCTAAAAGGCAGAGCCATGTACCTGGGCTGGTGGGAGAATAGCCTACAGGGCAACACACAAACCGTCAGCTGTTTGCTTTGTATGTAGCCTTCCAATGCAGCTGTGCAAGGCCCCAATCACTGCTACATCTTGCTGTCTCAAGATACATGGTGCACAATTGAGCAAGCTTAAGAGCGGCATTCATCACCATGTCTGTGCAGCAAAGGACCAGTGGCACTCAAGCAGACAACAAATGCAGGTGGCCCAGACGCAAGGCACAGCTGCACTACACCACAAGAGGCCTACGCTGCCATCGCACATGCTTGCAAGTTGTTTGAGCAAACACAATTGCAGCAGGTTGATGCCTGCAGTTGCCTAACCTGGTGAGGTCGGTGAATAACCAGGGCTGGTGGGAGAGTAACCTGCATGAACACACAAAGATGAGTAGCTGTTACTTAGTCACACGTACTCCGTTTTGCACAAGCGATCAGCCATTGCTAGCAAGCTTGCTGATGAACAGGCTGACAGTCACATGTACTCATTCTTGCACAAGCGATCAGCCATTACTACCGAGCTTGCTGATGAACAAGGTGTAGGCTGACAGCAGTGCAGCACTAGACGCAGTTCAGATCGTCGTAACCATCAACACTGCTGTGCACATGAAAACTGCCACCACTGCATGAGCACATGATGCATTCTTGCAGTTCCGCTCAGTCATTTGGCGAGCAGCAGCAGCACTATCACAGTCGAGACAATTTTTCCGATGTGTCAATGTCACAAGCCTGCCAATAAGTAAGCATGAGTGACCAGCACCAATGCTACAAAAGTGCTTTTATGGAATGAATGCATGCATGCAGAGACCATGAGGCGGCACAGACACAGGTGAAATGACCAGCTCTGCTGGGCTCACCTGGAGATGTGGGCGAGTATCGTGCAAGCACACAAGAGCATGGCTGTCAGTTAAGGTCATATGTACAAGGGTCAGACATGGGCACTGTTTGACAGAGGTTCATCAAGCAGGGTTGCAGTGATGTGTAGCAATCATTCTAATACCTTGAGGCTCCAGGTGTACAAGGGAAATATATGAAGAGCTGGTGTACAAAACCCAACTCATGCAGGATTTGCCTTACTAGATGCAGAAGCAGTGTAGACGCTCCTCGCGACAGACTGGTGACCACAGGCCAGTGCCAGCTCAGAGCAGAACACAGCTTGCAAGCTGTGCAGTAACATGCCCAGCAACATCAAGACAGACAGGATGCGCAACTGACCTGGGGACGTGGGGCTATAACCAGTGCCTCCCAACCCTCCAGGGGATCTGGTGGGAGAGAACCCGCTGTTCTGCATGGGACTGAAGCCCCCAAAGCTGAGGCCTGCCAGGGGAGATCGGAAGGGTGAGTTGTACATCTCAGGATCCCGCCGCCCTGGAGTGCCAAAGCCGAAGGGGGACCGACCAGGGGTTCCGTGGCCTGGTGTGCGTCCACCAATCATGTTCTCCTCAAGCAGTCCCAAGTCATTCTGGAAAGCCAAAACAACTTCAGCAGACTTCAGACAACGCAATATCAGATGGTGTGACTGCAGCAATCAACACAGAAACAAGTGCTGCTGTGCACAAAGCAAGCGGTGTCAGCAGCTGATGCTGCATGAGATCGCTCAGCCCAACATCTTGAAGCAAGGGGCTGCAGTACCTCAATGGCATCCTGCAGCTTTGTGTCATCAAGCATGAGATCAAAGCTGCCTGTTCCCATGGGCACCAGCTGCCCCAAAATGATATTTTCGCTTACACCCTTCATGCGATCCTTCTCAGCATACATGGAAGCTCTGCAGGTACACAAGGCGTTTCAGTGTAAGTGCCAATTACGACCTACTGCCCAACTTAACAATACATCCAACTGCATGTCATACATCACATCACACGTTGTCTGCTGACACAGGTAGCAGTGCAAATGCAAGACCTGCAGCCTTGCCAGGACCTGCAGCAGCCAGGGCTGAAGCTGTACCTGTACAGGATGTCGACTGTCTCCTCAAATGAGCACTGCTGCAGAGGCCCGTTCTCGGTCCGGTTGATACCGTGGCGAGTGATAGCCATGAAGTGCCCACCCCTTGTCATACTGTCGCACAGAATAGCCAGATGCCGGTAGTTCACATAGGACCCGTCAAACTCAATCACACCACGCAGCTCTTTCAGCAGTGCATTCCTGGCAGCTTCAATGCCCAGGACATCAATTGTCTCAATGATGTGGTTGCTGGTGGTCCTGGTGTAGTCAATCCCAGGCATGCACATCACCTGCAGCAACCACGCTGTATGTGAAGCACAAGCACGTAAGCTATTGCTGGGAATTGATAACGTACACAAAATGAGCAGTCAACTTGATATGCTGGGTCCTGATGCAGTGCGTGGCTCAGACATATCCAGCAAACATCAAAGTATGGGTTGAACAGGGTTCTAGCACATTGTGTTAACAACAATAAGCTCACATCCAACAGGTTGACGCCTTCAGTATCCAGGACCCACTGGTTCTCATTCTGGTAGATGCCATCCTGGTCCAGGTGGGTGGTCTTCAGCTCACGCATGAAGACCTTGCGGATCCCAGGAATGCCTTGCAGCTTTACCTACGTCATGCCACAAACCAAAGATATTGCCCCATAGCTACAGTATCAGAGCTTCCAGAAATTGTGACACATGTTGCTCCACAATGCTCTTTGTCATTGCCCATTTGTTGCTGAAGGACAAACCTGAGATGTCAGTGACAGCCGTACGTGTACTCTGCAAGCAGGCAAGCATGATGACAGATATGCCGCTGAGATTGAACACATTACCTGGGTGAGCAAGTGTGACTCGATCTTTTTGAGGAAAACATCATCACCATGCTCATGTTGCCCAGTTGCATCTTTCCCCCCTTCCTCTCCCAGCATTCGAATCTGTAAGCACAATATTGTTTGCAGCACTACATGAGAGAATATACAGCAGTCAGCACATTTGACCTTCTCCAGCAGCAGATGCCACAGCACGAACCCTTTGCATCAAACCATTGATTTGCATGTTGTGCTACAAGGTTGCGCCTGTGCAACACCCTGCAGATGTGCAGACAAGTTGCAATGCCAGAGCCATGAAGAAGCAAGACTGACCCGCAGAATATGCTTGGGCGCATTGTCATCTGTGAAGATGACAGACATCTCATCACCAAACTCTGAGGTGATGGTGTCCGCAATGCGGCTCATGTTGAGGCCCTTGTCTGTCAGCATCTCTCTGTTCAGCTCAATGCGCAGCAGCCATGGTGACATGCGCTCCATGTCGGCAAAGTCTGTGTCAGGCATGTCAAACTACTGGGTCACAAACTCCTTGTCCTCCTCAATCACAGTGTCCTGCACGCATTCACAATCGGCTGTGTTGCTCAGCAACACAGATTGTGGCAGGCACAGAATCCTGCTGTGTTGCTGTGTTCAGCAGTGGAATGTGGACACAATGAAGGGGTACTAGCAAACAACACAAAGCTGCAGAATGCCGACTCCCAACACATGTGGCAGTGCAAACGCAGGTGCGGGTGCAGCTCCCATGCACGAAGCAGCAGTTCATGTATAGCACGGCACCTGTGGATCAGGATCATAGTGGATTTCTGTAGCCTCTGTGACCCTTCGCAGGGTGGTGTACTCCAGCTGACACTGAACTGCCTTGGCCTGCTCCCTGTCCTTGCAGGCACCCCAGGTGCCATCCTCCCTTTGCACATGCAGATGCACCTCCAGAGAAGGCGTCTTGATGTTCTTGGCAATGTTGATGATCTCTGTCAGGCGAGGCACACCCAGTGTGACATTCTTGGCTGAGACACCAGCAAAGTGGAAGGTGTTGAGGGTCATCTGGGTGGTAGGCTCACCAATGGACTGAGCAGCCACTGTGCCAATCATCTCACCAGGATAGGCTTGAGCCTGCACACATGTCAGCAAAAAGAAGTACGCAGGCATGTCGACCAATCAGCTGACGACCAGGAACGGGTGTGCATGCTGGACAGAGCAGCAAGCAGTAGCAGCAGTGACAGCGTGAAACTTGCAGAGTGTCTGCATCAAGTAGCAAAGCAGACTGCTTGCATCATTGGATAGGCGTCGGCCAGTTGAGTGCTGAACAGTGGGGGCACTGACCTGATTGAAGCGGGTTTCAACTTCTCCCAGCAACCAATTGAAGGATCGGTCGGTGAGCTTGTGCTCCTCAAGGACTCGGCGTGAGGCCAGCATGCAGCGAAGCAGGCTGAAGAACATGAGGGTGGCGTTGTTTTGAGCTTCCTTGCTCAGCTCATCTAGCCCCTCCACCACTCTCAGCTTCTGAGTCAGCTCGTTCACACGCTTGATGACTTCCACTGGACTCAAGCCTGCACACTTACTCAAGTTCAATGATGTTATTGCTTCTGAACAGTTTCACACTTTATGCAGGTCTGTAGAAACAAGACTTGCTTTCGGTCAAAAGCAAAATGCCAGACCCTCACAGCAGATACTTTGCTGCCCAAAGCAGGCATTGGAGTTCACAGGGCAGGTTTGATGCAGCCAGACCGAGGCAGCATGACAAGCGGCCTTACTTGACTGGGCCTTGCCACCTTGCTCTTTGTCAAAGACACGCTGAGCATTCCACAGCAGGCGCTTGAGATTGACAGGCTGCTGGATGTTGTGCTCACCACTCTTTATGATCTCACGCCTCAACACCTGCAGCATGATGTACAAGTTGACTTTGGCATTCAGCACAGACATCTACTAAGGCATACACGCCAACCAGATTCTTAGCAAGAAGATATTTGTGTTGCTAAATAGTGATAAACAATGCTTGGGCAGGGTACAACCTGACCAGGCAGGCACACAATACAGTGATACTCACGCTTAGATCCTTCGTGATTTGCTCAAATTCTCCATCAATGATCTGGCGTGCATCAATGTCGCTGTGCAGCATTTCCAGCTGCTCATTGGGTAGCCAATCAGGAGCCCACTTTGGATCATCAAGACGGTAGCCAAACTTTGCCTGCAACACATTTTGTTGCTTGTTCTCTCAGTGCTCTGAAGGCATGCTGTGCACAACAGCATACGGGACGACATCAACCTGACATGTAGCTGTCCATGTTGCGTGACACGAGAACTGCTCAAAATTGCATCAAGCAGAGCTGGGGAAGGGCAACATATGCGCCACAGAGGAACAAAATAATGGCAAAGTCAAGCCATGCAAAGCAGCATGAATCAGGTTGCATGACCTGCTACAGAAAGGCTGAAAGCAGGCAGCGAACAGCCTGGGGTTGAAACAGGGAGGGTGAGCATACCTCCAGCTTCTTCCTGTCCCAGCGCAGATGCTCCATGGTCTGGGACTCAATGGCTGCACCATCCATGCCGTCTTCACCATACAGGAACTGAATGACGTCTCCCACAGAATTTCTGACTGTGCCATCATAGCTGCAACAGGATCATGCCTAGTAAGCTTTGGTCATGAAACAGGCAGCCTCATGACTGGCTGGTGATAGGCTCATGACAGACTTGTGACAGGCTCAAGAGCGTAACATTGCATCCGCAACAGCAACTTCTGCTGGCGTTTTTCGGCAGACATACAAGTGCAGCTTATTTGCTGGATGTGCTTCAAGATGTTGTACTACAAGGGCCTGCATGCATGACAGGCAGAGACTCACTGGATCATGAGATCCTCCATGGCCTTGATCAAACGCCTCTGAATGTACCCAGTACTAGATGTCTTGACGGCAGTGTCAATTAGCCCCTCACGACCTCCCATGGCGTGAAAGAAGAGTTCCTGCACCAACACATGCACACGGCTGAGGTTCATATGTGCAAAAGCAGCCAACAGACTACTATTGCTTTGAGATTGGATCCAGCAAGACTTTGCTATGACTTTGCATCTTGTGATGTGTGACATATGGCTGCTGGACATCCAGCAGATGTGCAGTGAGGTGCCCAAGAATGCAGGAGACCTGTGCTCACCTGTGGAGTAAGGCCTCGCAGGTAGGAGTTCTCCACAAAGCCTCTAGACTCAGGACCATAGTCATCCTTGGTGAAGTGGGGCAGGGTGCGGCCCCCAAACCCAAAGGGGATCCGCTTGCCCTCCACGTTTTGCTGCCCCACACAGGCAATCATCTGCACATGACAACATACATGTCAGGCTGGCAAAACACATACCCTTTTTTATACCCTTCTAATACAGCAGTGCTACCAGCCGAGGGGCAACATAGCATGATACCATGATGATGCCTGCGCTCACCTATGCATATGCACATGTTCTGCAATATTAAGCAGCTAGAAACGCAGGTCGCTGGAGCTGCTGAGCAGCTTCAGCGCAATATATGCATAGTCTTACCTGTGAGATGTTGATGAAAGATCCCTTGGATCCGGCTGTGACCATGCGCACCACATTATTGGTGTCTGGAAGACTTCCTTGAGCAAAGTTACCAGCATCATCACGAGCTTTGTTCAACACCTGATTGACCTGCATCCACACAGAAGTTGCATTCAAGACGCAGGGTTGCACTGTTGGCCACAGTCCTGTGCAAGTAAACCCACAGACAGACAAAGGCAGAATGTTGAGCAAATACACTTACGATGCAGAAAAACTTCTGTGAGTACAGCACTGTCTAATACAGCCAGAGAAATGGATTGCAGGCGGACCTGGCCCTCAAAGGACTCCATGATAGTGCGGCCAGGCTGAGCCTCCAAGGCCCCATCCTGTGCCTTCACAATCAGCTTCTGTACCTCGCTCTTGGCCTGCACGCACATCAACTTGTGGCAAATTTTGACACACTCATGCACCATTTACAAAAACAATGACATAGCAGCAAGACAGCAGGAACATTGAGGCAGTAGCAAGTAACAGTACAGCATCCAGCTTACCATCGGCCGCCACCAGGCCTGTGCACAAGCAAGGAGCACGCAAGAGGTAGTCCTTGAATCAAGGTGACATACCTTATTGATGGTGTCATTGATGGCACCCATGGTGGTAGCATCAGCAACCGTGTCTCCAATGCCAATGGACATGCCGTGCTGAAGCAGCCAATGGTTGGTCAGGTACTGACACTGACTCAAGAAGGCTCTTGCAGCCTCTGGGCCATGCTCCATCATGATGACATGGATCAATGATCCACCTGATGCTCCAAGCGTCTTCTTGCACAAGCCACCAGTCAGCAGCTCTCCGTTCTGGATCAGCACCTGAATGCAGAGCAGGCTCAAACGTGAAACAGGTCACGAGCATCAAGAAAGCAGTGCAGACTCAACAGACTGTAGATGCCCTGCACCAGCATGCATGTGCAAGGGTAATGCTGAGCAAGGGCAACTAAGAAAGAGCTTTTTCCCTGCCAGCAAAGGCTGAAGGATAAGGATAATGGTACCTGAGAGTCATATGGCGTCATGTCTTGATCCTCATGATCCTTGCTCCAGGCAGCTTTGCGGCGCACATTCACCCGGGGAATGATGAGGTTGACGACCTGCTTGCCTGTCCACAGGGGCTCAGGCTTGAGGACTGCAGGCATGGGTACCCGCCCATCCCAGTCCTCCAGCCACATCAGGATGTTCATGAAGAGGTCCTTCTTGATGAAGGAGTCCCGCTTGGTCATCAGCCGGCACCCCAACAGGGTGTCTTGCACAATTCCAATGACAGGCTTGTTGGCCTACACAAGCATAATGCCTGCTGTGGAGCTGCTGTAAGCGCTGACAGCCATACTTCTGAAAATGCAGGTGGCGTTGCTTTTGACAGGGCATCCATTCATTCATTCATTCGTCGGATCGTTTGTCCATCCATTCACACATTCAATCTGTCTTCCACGAGGGGCAGGTACGTATAGTCCTGGGAAGCTCCTGTATGACTTCCTGTTTTTTAGCAGTCAGTGTGCCAAGAATGCAGCAGAGGACTATCCAAGGAATGACTGGACAGCCTTGCTGATGCTTGCTTTGCTTGAAGAATGCATCACCAGAACATGAAAGTCTGTTGTTAAACAAGAAACTGCACGTGGAAGTCAGCAATGACTGTGTGCACACCTGGGCTGAGACAATGTTGCGGGGCACCATCATGATCTGCTGAGTCTCTGCACGTGCCTCTGCGGTCTGAGGAACATGCATGTTCATCTCATCACCATCAAAATCGGCATTGTATGGAGAGGTGACTGACAGGTTCAACCGGAAAGTAGAATAGGGCAGGATGCGGACTTTGTGACCCTGCACAGCCATAAAACACTTGTGTCGGCAACTCATGTATAGCAGGCTTTGCCATGCATCTACATCACTAAGCCAGCTAGTGAGAATGCAGCAAGCAAAGCTTGGTTGCAAGATGCCACCTGCAAAAGCAACCTGGAAGCATGCATACAGGTGGCTTTGCAGCACATAGGCTGAGTATGCTGGATGATGATAGAGTGGTGACTGTGCTTACCATCATGGACATCTTGTGGAGTGATGGCTGCCTGTTGAACAGCACCACATCTCCATTCTGCAAGTGGCGCTCCACCTTGTAGCCTGGCTGCAGATGGATGTCGCTATCCTTACGCCTGTACCGCAGGTCCATACGCTGCCCATCCTCTCTGATGATGAAACGTGCTCCGGTCTGCCCTGGAGGGGGATGAGGGCCATACTCCACAAGCTGCTTCAACCTGCACTCATGCCAGTGCATGGTCACACCTTGGCCTTGCGCAGCAGCATCTCACAGCATACTGTGCCTTGAGGGACTGCGTGGTCATTTGGACGAAACACAGTGGCTGAGTGCAGTACACTGTAGCATACACACACAGACATGTGTACTCTATCTGTGGTGTGCACAAATATGTGTAGATGGATTGCATGGCAAGGGCAGTACAACGGAGAGCTTACCGTTCAAAGTTATGCTGAGTGACAATTTCTGGGTATGTCATATTGAGAGCAATGCTCCATGGCACACCCAGTTCATCAATGGCTATGTTGGGGTCCCCTGATATGACGGTACGTGCTGAGAAGTCAACACGCTTGCCCATCAGGTTGCCTCTCACACGCCCTGACTTGCCCTTGAGGCGTTGGCCAATTGACAGCAATGGCCTGCCGGAACGCTGCACGACAGCATGCAGTGTCATAATAGTGTGTCTTGAGCAGATTATGCAGCAGTTGATCAGCACTAGCATGGGATCACAGCCACATACCTGTCAAATGCCAAATTGAGCAGTCCACATTTGCCTGTACATGCAAAGTAGACAAACCACAGGGCTGTTGCAACATCACAGAACTGTGTAGCTCTCTACATGTTGGCTATGTATACACTGCCCATGACTGGTCCCTGCCATGCACACACTACACTGCAGCCATTCTCACCCACCTGGGCAGCCACTGGTTGTCCCGGCTTGGTGTTGTCAAAGTAGGTGGTGATGTGAAACTGCAGCAACTGACTGAACTCCCTGATGATGTGCTGTGGGGAGCCGTTCTGGTCCTGACGTTTCAGCCTGTTATTTGCCTTGATGATCTCAGCCAGCTTGTGTGTCAGGTCATCCTCGGACCTGTCACAAGATAGCCTTCTCAGTATTTCAGGCAACCAGGCAGCACAGTCTATAGATCAAGCATGATCCAAGCAAGATTCAAGCACTCACAGACCAACAATTGCATGCCAAATGAAAAATATCAATGACACATGCAGCAGGCCATGCTGTAATGGAACACATGACTGTACAATCATGCAATTTGGCTTATTTTGATGTTGAATGTGCACAGTTTGGCATCAATGCAATGACAGCTCTTCCCACAGATGCACCTGGAGTTGCTGTCCATCTGGACACTAGGCCTGACAGCAGGCGGCGGCACTGGAAGAACTGTCAACACCATCCACGAAGGATGTGCAAACTTGGGATTGAAGCCCATGACTTGGCACTCTTCATCACTTATCCTCTTCAGGATTTCATATGCCCGCTCTGCTGTCAGCTCCTGTGAACAAGACTTATAAGTAAAAGGCAAGCTGAATGCTTTGATAAGACTGTCATGTGCAGCGTATCTCCCATATTTAGCTCTGGCTGGGTTCCACTGGCAACATGTGAGGGGACAAACAATTGAGGGCCAACCTGCTTGCGCTCTGTGATATTCTCTGCAGCCTGCTCTTCATCATCCTTTGGCTTTGGAAACTCCATCATGATGCGCAAGCCATCAAGCCTACAGGACACAATTGGGGTCTATGCCTATATAGCTGCTGCATCAATGAACGGTTTGAGAGAGACATCTTCACTTGCATGACCTTGACCAACTCCCAAAGGATCATCTAGCTAGTGAGTGGATCAGCAATCAACTTATGAAGCTGTGACAGCACTGGTCACCAGGTTGAAGCCTCTGTTCAGCAAAACAATTTTGCTGCATGCTTGTGAATTCTGATGCAAGCACCTGCCATCTCAAAGGCTACAGAGAGCAATGAATTCATGGCATTGTTATCATGACCACTAAAACGAATCAACACACACAAAATGCTAGTGTGGCACCTGAAATCTGCTTGGTGGCCTGCACATCAAGCACGTGACCATGGCTGAACATGCACATGATAAATGGGCGTGACCACAGCAGGCATAGTGACTAAATGCAGATGTGTTTCAATAATTGGCATGACATGTGACAAGGTACACTGGTGATTCTCAAGTATGATAACTAACTGATGTGAGCGGCAGCAAATACTGTGACATTTGCTGATGTCAACATTAATGTGGTCTTTCAGAATTGCTGTCGCGTGGAATAGCCGGTTTTCCCAGATCGATTTTTGAAGCAGTGCTTGCCACATTATCTGCACACGATTGGGTGTTGGAAACAAGCCTGCTGAATGGCGTTCAGAATCAGGACAAGGCAGACCCTAATACCTAGCTAGCTAGCTTGCTTTATAGAGTGATTGCAAGCAGAGTGTGGTGTACACATGAACAGCAGGTACTGCACACCTGTATTTTGGCTGTGGTGCACCACTGAGCTCATCTTTGGTGACTCCTTGACAGGCACTCAGGATTGTGCGCAACTTGGCCTCAGGCTTTCTGGCGCGCTGTGCTGCCTTATACTTGATGTGATCCTGAAACATTGTGCACTCACGTCAGCATAGGTCCTGGTTGTGAAGGCCGACAGGTAAAAGCAGGCATGATCCTTGCAGGCTACTTCAAGCTTCTGGAGATCTGCCTTTGGCATAACAATCAGGGGCTGGTGGCATGGCATAAGAATTTTTGATGCACAAGGTGCTGAGCACTGTGCAAATGATGCAGTGTCTGCTGAATGTTCATGAATGTTCAAGGGTTACTTTGGGTGTGAAACTGGAGGACAGGGTACAGGCTGTTGTAGGTCAGGGTGCGCGTTTGCAGGACCCATGCATTTGCAACACCCATGCACCGTCAGGGCACCAAGCTGTGTCTCACCGGTCCGCACAGCAGTTTAGAGCTGTGAAAGCTGACACAGCGCAGGACCTTCACCACATTTGTAACAAAGCCAATATGAAACATGGGTTTGGCCAGCTCAATGTGGCCAAAATAGCCAGGACTGTCCTGCACTCCTGCCCCATCTGTCTCACATTTCAGGTTGCGGTCTAAAGTCCCCATTTTGAGGTCGCTAAGGCCTCCCGGCTTGGGCTTGCCCTTTTCATATGTCTGGCTGACCTCAACTTTGACAACCGAGTACCGTCGCTGCAAGGAGTGCGCAGAGAGTTTGAGCAGTTGTTCATAGAAGTGTTGACAAACACTGTACAGCCGTTTGGGCACGACAAGACCGCAAGACAGGTGCACACTTACGATGAAGTCAGGATCAAGAATACCAAACTGCACGGCCTGGACCTTCTTTACGGGTGCTGATGAATGTGTGAACCTATCCATGGTTGCTAATCAATTGCCAATATCTTGGCGATGTGCCGAAGGCGTTTGCAGGGAACTGTGTAAACTGTACAGCCCTGCTGAGCGACGTTCACTGCATCACAGTCCCCGCTGAACGGCTCGCTTGACTGCAAACGCAGATCACACGAGGGGCGGTGCTGCGACTTGCTCAGAAGACAAGGGTTCAGCCTTAGCAAACTCTGCTGCGAGTCTGCGAACTGCCTGAAGCTTGTCCGTCCTGTTAGGGTTTGACTCACGGTTAACACTTTTCAAACCCTATAAAGCAACAACCAGTTCCTGTTTCAAGCTGCCGTTGACCTCGTCCGGCACCCCTGTGCCATCGAGCAGCACTCAGAACTGCGCCGGAAGTCTCAACTCCCTGAGCTGTTTCACAGTGCACAAATCAGCTTGAAGACACGCTGTTGTCAATTTGGTGCTTCGATGTCAGCTCAGGTTTGAGTCAAACCGTTTGACCGTTGCCTTCAAACGGTTTCAGTAGAGGGCTTTCATCACCAGACATGCCATTGGTGCCCGAGAAACTCAACAGCCGGCAAGAAGTCAGAAATGCCATTGCTTCACAGTTCTGGGACCAGCCCGCACACTCTGTGAGGTCGTTGGACGGCATGGCCAGAACGCTTGCTTGCGAGCCCCCTCCGGTCGGACAAACAGCTGCCAGCGGGCTCTTGCGACCACAGCAGCTGTTGATAACTCAGGCTGCAGGACTTCCTATTCTGCCTGGTTACAGCAGGCACGACGGGGGTGTGGTGAGTGTCTTAGTGGTGCTCTTGTTTGAGCAATAACATAGTCTGTCAATCTAATATCAGAAAACGGCAAAGTGTCAATCAGCAGCATTGCTGCTTGAAAACAACTCACAGCACACTTGCTGAATTGTCGTAAGTGCGTGAGCTTTGCGGCACATGTCTGGCATCAAGTCAAAGCAGCTATAGACTTACACAGGTGCTGGACAGGGTGATTGCCAAGGTGGGAGGAAAACAGTGGTGGGCAAACCTGTCTGGCAGAGCAAAAGCTCAACAGATGTGGACTGCACACCGGGGTGGTGCTAAAGTGGTAGGTCACCTAGTTGAATGCCTGTGGACAACAGCAACTCTTGCTTCTGATGTGCTTGGCTCATTCTTGAGGTTTTGTTGCATAGTTTGACAGAACTGCATGTTGTAAATGATGTAGTGGTATCATACTGCTGTACCTTTTCCAGGATGTTTGTTTGAGTCTTCTGCTGAGTCTGCTGCTGACTTGTTTGTTCAGGGTGACGCTTTGAAGAACTTGAACAGCTATGGCCTCAATGCAAGAACTAGAGTTGCACTTGGCAGGTAAACCCTCTCTTGACTTAGTGCAGAACTCAGCTCTGGAGCATCATCAAAGAACCCTGCATACAACATTGCCTACCTCTGATCTGAGCATTTGGTACCTTTGGGACTGATTGTTGGGCGTGAATATGCTCTTGAACATGTCGCAGCATCCACATCTAAGCAGCAACGCCAACACACACATTTGCTTGCAGGAATGGAACATTAAACTGGGTCCTGGAGGCACCAAATGCCCATGACTTTTGTGACAGCATCAAAAACAAGGCAGGCAAGGGCACCAAAAAGCGCCATGCAGGAAGGAGCAAGCCAGCTCTGAAGTCTCAAGCATGGGCCAAGTACCAGCTGCCAGGGCATGATCTTGTTGGCAGCACAGCCTGGAACCAGGAGTACTTGGACAGTGCAGCAAACTACAGCACTGTACCCATGGCCCTGTCACTTGACTTGGCCTCCAAGGACAGGCCTGACGGCATCCAATATAGAGTTGGATTGCATCAGGTATTTGTTGTTTTCAAGTGCAACTCAAAAGCAAGCCTGGTCATGCAGACTGCTACACCTCCCCCTCTTCATCAGATAAGTTGCTGCATGTCTACCAGCGTGTGATGGTGTTTGGACTGTCAGCTTTTTGTGCTGCTGCTGGATGCCACCCAATGAAAATGCTGCTTGCTGTTTGAGCCATGATGAAAACTGCAAAAAAAAGCATGCAGGCCACCATCACGAGCGCTGGGTGCGCTTTGTATGCTGATAATGCTTGCTTTACAGGTGTCAGCACCTGAGGTGGAAGGCAGCCAAATGAGTGGCCCTGAGGAAGCAACCTCAAGCTCAGCAGCATGCTTCCGCTCATCTCTGCACGTACAGGTACAGCAGTGAAGCTCTTCACATGTCCTCCTACATTATGCATTGTCCTTGCATGGTTCGCCCGGTTCCATGCACCTCTGAGCTGAAGACTAGATACTCCGCATGCATCCAGCACACTAGCCTGAAGTATTGAGTAGACTGCACATTTGCGGGACGCAGTGTGCCATGTCTCATACTTTAGCTGCACACCTTAGCACCTTATTCGGTACACTTTTGTCGGCCAGCCGTGAGCAAAGCTTTTGTCTGGATTTAGGGAGCCGTTGCTGTAGAGGGTGAGGGACATTTGTGGAGGCCCAGCAGGCGGGGCAGCACCGCAGCAGCACAAGATGCCCCTGCTTCTGCCTCAGTTCAGCCTGCACAGACCACTCAGAGCTCAATCACGGATGAGTCACCTGCTGGCAGTCAAGATAGCAGAGCAGCTGGTGTGTTTTTGCTGCAACTCTGTGGCACACTGTCCAGCTACTGTGTTGTGCATTTCACGGGCTGCTCATGCTGTCTGAACTTTCAAGCTCACATCAAGCGACAGTCTTGATCAGCATGCAGCAACAACAGCAAGATTTGCATTGTGGTCAAGCTTTGCACTGCAAGCGAGTATATTCTGTGCATGTGCTTCTTGCGCATCATGTTGCACATGGTGTGAGATACTTGTCTGGTGTGCAGGCGTTCCAGAGCAAGCACATCCATCATCTTTAAATCCAGGACAGGCTGCTGCTAGGAGCTCAGCAGTCAATCTGGAACCAGCATCAGGCACAGTCACACCTGGCCAGCCTCAGCCACCAGCCAGGCCAGCCACCCCTGCTGCCAGCAAAGCACACAGTGCTGCTACAACACAGCCTGACAGATGCCTGTGGCCTCAAGCACAGTCCAAAGAAGCTCCATCTCACGCCACCAAGCAGCCAGCTGACGCTCAGCAACCTGCTGACATGTCTTCCTTAGACCTCAGCAGGTCAGCAGCAGCTCAGACCAGCACATCAGCACCACCGAGTAACGCAGCAGTACCCTCAGGCAACTCAGCAGCTGCCTCAGGCAATGCTGCACAGCCTCAGGACAGCGGTGCGCATGCAGCCACCAGCGCAGAAAGGGGTCAAGCTGATGCAAGTTCCTCGCAAACACAGGCTAGCACGTCAGCACCTGACAGGGCTGCAAGCAACGCACAGGCACGACGTGCTTGGCCCCTTGTGCGGCGCAGGAGAGCAGATGGGAGCAGTGGGGTACTCATCGACAACTACAGCTCTGTTGTGTCTGACTCAGACACGTCTGAGGATGAGCAGCCGCAGCAGCCTGGTTCCTTGCTTGGAGGCATCAATGCAAAGCAGATACAGTCAGGTGAGACATGCTTGGGCTGACTGCTGGAGCTGTAGTCAAGTGTGATCAGTGGGGAAAGCAGGCTAGTGGGTTGATTGTGATGGCGTTGTTTGGCAGTGTCACACAAAGATGGTAACAGAAGGTGCATGCCCAGATTGCTATGATGACATGTTGCGCCAGCCCCTTTGACTCACATCTGTTTGTGCTGTACAGGTATCAGGGAAGCACAAGCAAATGTAATAAAGCTGCGGCAAGTACTGGACGCTGTGACAAGTGGGGTGCAGGAGGGCAGGGCTCAGCAGCAGCACCAACGCCAGCTGGCACTGTCTCGTAAGCTCAGGCCTGTGCCGTACAGCCCTTGGCTGTCCCAGCCCTTCCTCAAGGTATGCATGCATGTTTACCACAGCTTGCTTTCCAGATGCGCAGTTGCTCGCTCTGGTTGCTGTTATGGCAGCATGCTTCTGAAGGTTATAATGTGAACAGTTCAGGAGACTCACTAGAGCCGGTTGATACGTTCTGCCCTGTTAGCATTGGCCATTGCCCTCCATAGACAGGGCATGCTTATCCCATTGGTCTGAATTTGTGACCGGCCTTCTATTTCAAAATGGTCAATTGGTGTTGAGCATGCTCAGGCCAGATGTTGGCTGATGTCTCCACAGGTGAATGCTGCTGTGGGCTGCCTGGCCCGCATGCCACTGCCTCACAATGCCTTCAGGCCCATACATCACACAACCCAACCAGCTGCACCCAGCAGTCAACCCCAGCAACCCTTGGACCGGGCATCTTCCAGGTTTGCGTCAGAGCTGTGGGCGCCCTACCTGCGAGACACTGCTCTGAGGGTGTTTGGCTCGGTGGGTGTGACAGGCCAGCTGGGCCACTTCTGTCGGCCTGTGCTGGACTTCACTGCAGGTCAGCATTGCACCTGCCTGTCTTGACGTCTCCTGCATGGCTGCTATCCTGCTACAGACATGGCTGTAATACGCGAGGCTGCTATGTGATGACCATCCTGCGGCAAGCTCTGGATCACTTCATCATCAATTGTTCTCAGCTCATCACCTGGAGGTGTTTTCGTACATACCTGCAAGCCTTGCCCATCAACATCTTTGGGCTGTGCGACGATTGCTGCTACAGTTTGTGCTAGCAGGAGTTTGACCGGTGCACTCATGGGATGACATGGTTGATATTCCTGTGTCAAGCTGTCTGACGCCACTGTTGCGCTGCCGGCACTATAGCGCTGTCAGACAGTTTTGGGAACAGGAATATCAGCCATGTTGCCCCTTGAGTGCGTGGGCCGCATTCCTGTGCGCAGTCTGATTGTCAGTGTGTTGCTGCGATTCTGTCACAATGTGCGTGTAACAGGCTATGCGACGAAACAGTAGGGACTATATTGCTAGTTGGCGTACCAAGCTTGCCTGATCATTGTTTCACATCCTGTCTTTACCACATCTTGCATGCAAGTACATGCCGTGCTGGGCTGTGTTTTATTGCTAGCTAAGGCTGTATTGGCACTTGGGTAGTGAGTAACAGGCTGGACAAGCAAGCTGCAGTATTCAAGCAGTCTTCTGACACAGAGCCTGCATGACATCCGTCGAGCAGCAGTGCAGCAAACGGCAAGATCACGATGCATGCAGCCACGCCATGCTGCAAGCAGGCATTGGTGCAGAAAGGACAAAAAGCAATCTGCAGTAACGTATTGCGAGCATGTTTACAAGTGCAGCAGCAGCATATTTAGGCTGTTGCAGTACAAGTATGGCATGCAGCTAGCGCTACCAATCTTTCTAATTCTGAGTTGGGACTTTGTATCGCCTAAGAATCGGTACAAGGACCGAAGGATTGCAAAGCAGGCTCTGCAAAGCAGAACACAGAGCAAAAGGTTGGGGATGATCCAGAACCTAGGGGAGGGGCCAAAAGGATTGTGGACAAAGCAGTCACGTATCAAACATGCAGACCTGTCAAATGTAAACACACCCTGCATGAGATGTTAGCTGGACAAGATGTGCCAAGTATACGCGTTGAAAGTGTGTTTTGACAAAAGCATTCTTCAGCCAGCCACAGTATTGCGTTTCTGCTTAGATAAGCCACAATATTCCGTTTCTGCTTAGATAAGATCAAGCATGGTAAAGCATGGTACTGAACTCGGCCACTATAATAGTGTTCTAGGCACAGCCCTTCACTAGGGAACTTCCCAGACATTGCAATAGTTGCATGGCAGCACCACAATAGCTAATCTTTCACAGGGAGTATGTCCACAAAACAAAAAAGCAGTGTTTGTTACACATTCACAGATTTGCTCTCATCCCCAAGCAACCCTACAGTGCAGCCGATTGTTATCTGGTCCAAATGCTAGCGCGCCCCTGAGGACACTAGTGTTTGACACAAACAACAATCTGCTTGTAGAGCATTGGTAGGCAACAAGGTCAACAGTTGAGATGCCAGGATCATGCATGACCTGCCAGGTGCAAGCTGTGAGGTTGTGTGCGACTCTATGCAGGCAGTGTGAGGCTGGACTTTGGGCTGACATCACCGCATCATGTCAACACTGCAGCAGCAGCCTCCAGCTATGGGAACCTGTCCGTGTTCAACCCCAGGGAGGACCACCTGGATGCTGCTGACCCAGATGAGGCCACATCAAGCCAAACTCTGGCCTCAACCCGCTTCAAGAACCGGTGAGCACTACTATGGCTCTGCTCCCTTCAGCTTGCTGCCGCTTGAAACACACATCAAGTCAAACACTGGACCTGTGTTGGCGCTTGACATATATTTGCACTGCCTCCTGCATCTGCAGCTCACTGCCACAGGTGTGGCCAACATAAACCCATGTTGCAAATACAGGCTTCACAGCGTGTACAGCCGCTTCAGTATTTGGCTTTTTGCTTATGGTGCTTAAGCAGAGAGCCAAACTGCCAAGCTGCCTGAATCGCAGGCTGCCCAACTGTTGTGTTGTGCAGAGCATTTGCGCTGGAGGGCCGAGGGATTTGGCATGCACTCAGTGCTTCTATCACCCAGCAGCTCATTGGGCCCGTGCGTGCACGAGCAGATTTCAGATATGCTTTAGATCTGCCCAGCAGTATACCGCAGGTGACTGCCTGCTCTGCACTGTTTGCAACTCTGCTTACAGCCTGACTTGGTGGTTCAATGCTGTGATGGCAATGGCTCATGTCCAGCAAATCGCTGCAGCATGGAGGGACACCTAATCCAATTACAATCTTGACTGTCTTGTGGTGTACTTGTGATCAACTGGTGTACTTGCTGTTTGGTAGTGGCAGCCATTGAGGTTGATAGTTGATGTAGTAAGACCAGCTCACTTGCAGCTTGCATACATGAATCAAGGCAGGCATGTCTGGAGTTTTGGCATCACTTGAGCGTGAGGGTGTGTGTGTACAACAGGGTCCAGATGGCAAGCGCAGTTGGCACAACATACTTGAGGCAGCAGGCAAAACAAGGCCCACACTGCTTGAGACAGTGTATGGCCTGGACGTCATTATCCCTGGTCAGCAAAGCCTTGCATCTGCCATGTTGTAGTATCACAGTAGCTGTTGAACAAGCTGCCTGTGGTCTTACTTGTCACTCATGCAGCTAAGTGTTGACGTGTGATCAGGTTGACAACCTGATCACACGTCAGGTCATGAGCCAGAATCGAAAGCACAGGCAGCCAAATGCCAAGCTGATCCTGCAAGTGCTGCATTGATAAGCGCAGATAAGCCACTTTTCCTGGACCTCAGCAACGGCACACATTCGCTGCACAACCCTGTTGCTTCATCACAGCGCTGGGTGCTCATGTCATTCACCATGTGTGGCAGGTACAAGTGGGATCGCACGAGGCGCTGTGTGGTATTCTCCTATGCGCAAAGAGGCAATGGCTGAGATCAAGCTGTTTTGATAGCTTCACCCTCGAGTTTCAACAGCCTGTGTGGAGCTGCTTGGCATAATGACCGGTGGAGTTTTGTTTGAGCCTTTCCAACTTGAAATTAATAACATGCACAACAGTTACTCATCAGATTCGACTTGGTAGCATGCTGCAGAAAAGCAGTCTGTATACCCACTTTCAAGACTGTGCAAGCACTCCATCTGTGATCTTACGTGTGGAAATGGTAAAAATGAAAGCGTGCTATGTACCCTTGCAACAATTTGGGGGGAAAGGGGCTCTCAAGTGCCATTGTTTTAGCTAAATTGAACCTTGTTGACTTGTCTGCTAGCTGGGTGCATGCGTCCAGCTGTCATCTTTGATGTGTATTGGAATGGTGTCTGCCTGCTTTGATCAAGCTTGCATGCTCAATTTTGTCCTGAGATATGCTCCTGCCAGGCATCATGGCCTTCAGCACCAGACTGGGACAGCTTAGTTTATGTCCCAGCTGGATGCACTGTGTGTCTCACGCAGTCACGTCGAGCTACTCAATTTGTGCTTGGGTTGCAACTTGTGCTCAGGGCAGTAGAAAATTCTGTGTGTCTTGCTGCACATTCATGTGACTAGGATGCTCACATATCTGTCTGAGCGGTGACAAGGTGTATCTGGACTGCTCACAAAGCTTGTGTATATTATGTTGACTCAAACAAAATGCTTTGATAACAACACATTAGAGCAAAGCTGCAAGGCTAAGTTGTCTTGCGCCTAGCAGTTTGCTGCCTGCACTGCTGAATATTCAAAATAAGTCACTGCTGGATGTTCTAGAATATGTCACTACCATCTTGGCATGACGAAAAGCAAACTATAGAGTCTGTTCCATAGTTGCAAGCATGTGCCTGCCTTTGAATTCACTTTGCTGTCAGAAAGGAGTTTGCAGAGTTTTCAGCAGCTTACAATGGGTGTTACACTTTCTTCTACTTCATTCTGCATGCTGTGCCAAACGAAGACACCCTTTTCATTTGCGGGCACGTTCAGCTTTGACACGACTGCTCGCAAGTGTTAAGCATCTGCAGAGTCACCACATAGTCTTACACATATAGCGCTGAGACCACTGCACCCCTTGCTCTGACTGCATATCTTTCAGCTGCGGACCAGTGATCAATCCGCGCCAAGGCTTCAGCTGAGCCTCTGTCCGAGAAGTGCCGTGGTGGCGGCTTTCCAGCAGCTTTTGGCCGATATCAAACTCACGTTTGGACGGTGTCGCCGCTGAAAGCGACCAACAATGCTCTGGGTTGATCAGGTGCATATACTATATCTGGTCGTTTGACGTGCCACGATCGGGCAGGTATCTGGACCCACTATACACTGCACTTATGTGTTCGAGAACTTGCTATGCAGTATCGGCCGAAAAAGCTCAACAAGCTAATATTGCACAAGGACATTGGGGAGAACCTCAGCAAGCTGGTGAGTCAACGTGCGTGGCAACACAAGCAGCCAGCAATCCCACAGACGGTCATAGTGTCGCATGCAAGTAAGGTAAAATTCAGTTGCAGATGCTTCTGCACCTGCTCTGCAGGTTGCTTCGGGCGACTGCCCTCACACCTTGTTCTACGGTCCACCTGGAGCAGGCAAGAAGACACTGATTCTAGCATTTTTACGAGAAGTTTATGGAGCTGGTGCAGATAAGGTGAAGCTCAAGGATTCCTGCAACACCTGATACCTGCAGGTCCTGACATGCTGTGCTTTTGCAGGTCAAGGTTGAGACCAGGCCATGGAAGATCCAGGTGACGCTCTGTGGAAGTTTCCCAGTGTTGTGCTTTGTGACTGCTAGCAGAACATCTGCTAGTCTGCATCTTTGATGTTGTGTTGTCATCAAGGCGTATCGACATGTGTGCAGCTGCCTACACGTGTGCTAGAAGTGGAGCTGACATTGGTGTCTAGCAATCATCATGTCGAAATGAACCCTGGTGATGTTGGCAACAACGACCGATATGTGGTACAAGAGATCCTCAAGGTCAGATACATTGGTGCATTCTCACACATGCATGATCACGGTGTGTGGCTCTGCCCGTCCCACAATGCCAAGTGCACCTGCTGTCTTTCATCTCGAGGATGTCCAAAACCCAGCAGATGTGTCACCTTGTGGATTTCCAGCATGGATATGTGTGTGCAGACAACAAAGCACTGCTTCACACCCAGCATGTCCAGCAAAGCATGACTTCCTGATTTGCAGAAGCATTGCTGCTTGCGACACGTGAAGACATGTTGATATGTCCATGCCTTTCACTGAGCAGAGCTTGATGGGCCCTACATGCAGGACATGGCCAAGAGCCGGCCTATCAATATGAAAGGGCAGAAAGGGTTCAAGATGTTAGTGCTGAATGAGACAGACCGGCTCAGTGCCCAGGCTCAACACAGCTTGCGCCGTACCATGGAGAAGTACAGTGCCAGCTGCCGCCTGGTCCTCTGTTGCAACAACGTCTCAAAGGTTACCCACTACCCCTGCAGCACTGCACTCTAATGCTTGCAAGCCGATCAGGTGACGCAGGGACACAGCAGCCAGTCCTGCACTGCAGCTCTCTGATAGGTGTTGGTCTGCAACAATCACTGGGCTGCCTGCCCTTTTAAGGGAGCTTCTCTCAGTGTGCATGCCTTACCCCGCATTGCTGCTTGGCTCATCAACCCAGCAGCTTTGCGGTCGGCACCAAGCTCATGACACCTACAATGTGTGGCAGTGAGGACAGTGACATGAACTGTGCAGGTGATTGAGCCAGTGAGGAGCAGGTGTCTGTGCATCCGTGTGGCGGCGCCCACCTACCCCCAAGTAGAGGACATGCTCTCCCATGTAGCACAGAAGGAAGGCTTGCAGTTACCAGACCCTCTGCGTCAGCGCATTGCTCAGACCTCAGAAAGGAACCTGCGGCGGGCACTGCTGTGCTTTGAGACCTGCCACATGTCACAGTATCCCTTCAAAGACAATCAGGCAGTACAGATGACAGACTGGGAGCTGTATGTCCAGGTTCACTTCTGGCTTGAAGATAGCGGGCTTTGTTATTGCTATGCTGGTGTCATGCTGAATCAATCTTACATGTCAGCTGCTGTTGAAATGTGCGTAAGTGTTTTTTGTGACTATATCCAGCATGGTCCAGATGTTTCTCAATTAGCAGTAACAGTAATACTTGAGCTTGCCGCGCCAGTGGCATTCAGTCCCTGAGTCCCTTGGGTATTCTGAGACCTGATCCACACAACACAGGTTCTGATGTGCTCAAATGCTGCAGGAAATTGCCAATGACATTCTTGCAGAGCAGACTCCCAAGCGCCTGTTTGCAGTCAGAGGCAAGATGTATGAGCTGCTGGTGAACTGCATCCCTCCTGAGCTCATTCTTAAGAAGCTCATGCTGGAGCTTGTACGCAAATTAGATGATGAGCTCAAGCACAAAGTTGCAGACTGTGCAGCTTTCTTTGAGCACCGTTTGCAGGCAAGTTGCCACTATGTTGCAAAGTTATGCAATGGTACATACATGCACACGTGCATTGCATCTGAGGTACGTCAGCTCCTGTGCAGAGTCTTGTCATTGTTCACCTTGACATGATGTCAGTAACGGAGTTGGTGTCTCAATGACTGCAGCCCAGTGTGTGTGACCATGCCAAGCTATATTCACATTGTGTGTGCAGTGATGGCATTGCTGCTGTCAAAGCGTCTTTGGTAAAACAGAGTAATCTTATGCAGGAAGGTCAAAAGGCAATTTTCCATCTGGAGGCCTTCGTTGCAAGATTCATGAGTGACTACAAGACATGGACCATCCAAGCATTTGGCTGAGGGGCACTTGATCTAGCCTTTTCAGATCTCACTCAGCTCTTAACATGCAATGTCATTGTGGTATAAATATGCAAATGAACGCATGGTCACAGGATCAGACTAATGTGTTTTGAATCTCCACTAGTATATAGTGCCGTCAAACGTGCTGCATAGAAGGTTGCCAACAGTGCATGATAAACTCTGCAATTATGGCAAACAATATGGTAGTCATATGCGATTTGACAATCGTTTTCACAGTGTCATATCTCTTCAATGACAAAGGGCTTCTGTAACAGAGCAGCTCGATTTGTCAATGTTGACTGAACAAAGGGATCTAATTTAATCTGATCTGAGCTATGAGACTCAGGCAGTACAGAGGCATGCTGCTCCATCTCCACGACAACAGACTGCAGCAATTCATTATATACGCTTGACGGCAGTTCATTTGCCCATGATAGCAGAAAGCAGAGCTTGCGTAATACATGTTTGACCTGCTTCTTAGCTGCAGCAGAGTCTTTGTTGCTGTTGCCAAATACGCGATTGCGACCTGATGTGCAGCCCTGTGTGTGTTGCACATCAGAAGTTCTGTCCATGCTTGCAGGCTGTCTGGTATTGGCAAGTACATCCTGACTGGCAGCAAATAAATTGCATAAATCATTCAGCACCAGTATGACAACGGACTTCCCATGCTGCACTAATGATGCCACGTCCTGCAGCAATCCTATAGCTGTAGAGTGCCCGATGAAGCCTGCAACAGCTGGGCTACACACCCTCTCAGCACACCGCAGCAGTGCTTCTGAAGCTGAGACAGGTGGTGCCAATGGCGCTGCCTGGGCCCCTGCCAGACTGGCTTGCTGCTGCTTCAGCTTTGATGCAGATGAGCTGGAGGCTGCTTCCAAGGTATTCGAGACTTGCAATGCAGTCATGGCAGCTTCCTGAAAAGACAGTGTTTGCTTTGCAGCAAAGCTTGCCGGGACAATCTGCTGAGCTGGATATGGCACATGCGTCACAACTGTGCCTGGTGTGACATGCAAATGTCTTAGACACAGACATCTAAACTGTTGAAACACAATAAGCACCATGCATGCAGTTGTATGGTTAGGCAATGCAACATCATCACTGTATGTGTCCAGGACTTGCCAGCAGCAGATTTGATGGCTGACACCATACCTGAGGGTCACTGCTGTAAACTCCATTATACAGGCGCATCACAAAACAGTATGCGTATAAAATGTCCAGCAGCTGCCACTGCAGCAGGGGTGATGGAGGAACCTTGGTGAGGGATGCCAACAGTGGCAGAGGCTGGCTTGGTGCAGCAGGGAGACCAGATACTGCTGTAGCTGCAGCACCTGCATGCCACAAAGCAGCACATGCTGGACAGTGACGCACAAGACACAGGACTTGACAATGCAAGTCATATGAGTGTTGCTCTTGTCTTGCTGCAGCACACTACACCATGTCAACACTTGCACAACTGCATTCAGCTCAGCATAAGCATGACAAATGTGGGCAGAACCGCAAGGCACAAACACGTACTGCTAGGAACAACACAGTACCAACATGGTACCACGCATCATATCAAAAGCTCCAGAAGCTCATGTGACAGACAACTTGCACCAGCTCAAACAAGCTGCCTGACAGGCAAAGCGCATTTGTAGACAAACTTTCAGCATCAAGAGGGGATCATGCTGGCAGATTTGAGCCTGAAGCTGTACCATTTTCTTGATCCTGAACAGACACCCTGTGAGTGCCAGATGCTGAAAGCTGCACTGTTCCAGCTTCTGGCAGGTTCCACCAGGGCGTCCAGATCTGTACCATGTTACTCAGTCTGCCACTGGCAACAGCACGCTTGAATGCTTGCAACTCATCAGCTGTCAAATCTTCTTCGTTGATGTCAAGGTCTTCTTGGCCTTCCTGCACGTACAAAGCAAACTTAGTGAGGATTCTGAAGGAAGGGAATGACAGATTAGTCGCAGCATGCTCTGCATCTTGACATGCAACTCATGAATGAGTGCGCAGCACACTGTTGAGAAAAGCACGAAAGATGCATGACCGGTGGTCTAGAGGTAGACACGCAGTAAAGGATGGCCGTAAACAGCGGGCTTTAGCTGAAGTGAACATTGCTGCTTTAAATGGAAACTCACTGAAAGGGACAGCTTCTGCAGGAGGGCTTCTGAGATTGCCAATTCATTGTCACTATCCTGTTCAGAGTCTGCATTTGAACTTTGATGTGCAGCATGGTCTGAGGCGTCATCCTGCTGAAATCTTTGCAAAATTGACAGGATGCGCTGCCGTTCACTATCAGATGTCTGTCCGCTCTCCAAATGTGCTGTAACATTGTCCCTGAAGGCGCAGACACACCTTCTTGTGCTGTCCATCCTGTTGAATTAACCTGCTGTCGGCAGATGACACCCAAACGAAGTCAAACCTATAGAAGGTCTCAGTACATTGCTGGCCGTGCTTCCTATAACACTCCAATGAGCAGTACTGTAGATTACAACGGGGACAGGTGTACTTCGACCATTGCTGTTGACACCTGCATGTTGCTCCACTCATATTGCTTTGACAGCTAAACGAAAACCAGGCCAGTACAAACACCAGACATGCACAAAACCTACACTTTGCAGATGCTTCTCAAATCACTGACTGAAGCCATGCTCACACTAGTCACCTCACAGATGAATCGGAGAGATGCGTAGCAATTTCTTCGCTGTGTGTGCAGGAAATTGAATGCTCGATACCTACACCTGGCCTCGCATATTAGCGTAACATAGACCGTCAAATACCGACGCACCGTAAGTCCCGGCAACTTCGCTCTAGACTTCGGTTTTACCGGCATCGATATGTCTCACTGTGCGCAGAACACGAGCGATCTTCCATCGCACTGAATGGATGTACGAACCGTCACACAGCGACTGACGTCCTTGAATTCTGTAAAGGCTCCATATGCGTGGACTTCCTAGCCTCTCCTTATCTGGAGCTAAAAGGAAAGCGCGGGTTGACACAGCTCCTTGCAACCGCCAAGGTCGTCAAGCCTGGACCTTTAGCTCCTCAGGCTGGTTGTTCGTGTACTTCTTTGGTGTCATCAAATGTCTGAAGCAACACGGACTGAACAAGTGAGTGTTCTAGCGTCATCAGTGTGTGCTGCCTCGACCAGCGAGCTTACAGACCCAATTGCTGTCTCGATGGCTTGCAGGGATGTGTACGTTGTTGGTTCTTCAGGAGGAGCATGCGCAGGTGTGTCCATGTTGCTGCCTGTCTGTGCAGTGGCTCGAAACTTTTAGCCCACAGTTGTTGCCATGACAGGCACATACCTGTTTCTTGATGCCCCCATTGAGCAGACAATCGAATACATCAAGGAGTGCGCTGTGAGAGCACGCTCTGGATGGGCAAACGCCACAAAAATCCGGGAGTATGTGGCAGGTGCCATAGCAAACTTCACCCCAGCAAATGCAGGTAAGCCTCTGCTCCAGCAGTCCTTCTACTGATATGGTACAGCCGTCTGCACTACAATTGCACGTACTGATTCTAGTCATACACAGCTATCACAATTGCAGATTACTTGCAACGAGCTTCCTGACTAATGTGGTGCACGTCCTGCAGGCCCACACTTGACAGGAAACCTTGAAGTTTCAGTGACTACTTTACCTTGGTTCCGCAATGTGCGCGTCAAGTCTTTTGGGTGCAATGAAGAAGTCAGAGATGCCGTTCTTGCTTCAGCTTGTATTGTCCCACCACCTTTGCATTTGCCGGCACATGGCTATGCAATGGATGGTGCATTTTCAGACTTTCAGATCCTGAAGGTGGGCAGTCCACCTGTATAAAATGCAGAGAGGTCTTTCAGTACCACAATTGATCAGCAACTGGGTGATGCACAGTTACAGTTGTTCACATGTGACACAGCGGGATTAGGAAGGGAGATCATGCGTGCAATGCATGTTGCGTTCATGACTGCTCAGGCCTCTTGTGTTCACAGCAGCCGTCTTGCCAGCTGTGTGTCTAGAACATTTTCCCCTGATATCAAAGGTCAGCAATGCTATGGCGATGACATGGTCCGTCTCAAGCAGCCTGTGCATAGGTCTTAAGAGCTCTGAAAGCATGCATGTTTGAAACCCTCATCAAGGCATGGTGTGCTTGTGTGTAGGCAATGCTTGTTGGCGGCAACTTTTTGACCATGCACAATGAGGGTGCCATCAGCGTTTGCCCCTTCTATATGTCTAGAGCTGATATCAAACCCAGCAAATGGATTCCTCCATGGTATGCTGCAAGCTTGTCTGCTACAGATATGGGCTTTGAGCTGCATGATGTTTGACAGCATCCTCTGAGTCGATGCTTCCAAAGGACTGTCACTGAAGTTGCAGAGTGTTGCAACTTTACCATTTGCTTGCATCCAAGCTTTGCCAGCTAAATGTGCTGCATCACCTGCCATATCCCATGTTGAGGAAATGGGTATGACTACCTGAAACCAGTAAAATTTGTAAGATGAGGCATTGTTAGACCAAAAATCCAAAACTCCTTTTTTTGAAACACACTTTCAGCCAAAACATACTTTCAGCTAAGATCGGCTTGCTTGTGGTGACAGGTGGGCAGCATACCCTCCAACGCCAGACAAGCTGGACATGCTATTTGCCTTGGGCTTCACAGACACCTTGAGCTGGCTGAAGGATAATGACAAGCTCACAGAGGAGCAGCTGGCTGATCTTGTGCAACCTGATCAGATGAGTGGTCACACCAATGGTCATGCACATGGTCATGCAAATGGTCGTGTCAATGGTCATGCAAATGGTGGTGTCAATGGTCAGGCTGTCTCAGATGCTGAGAGTGAGGCATCTGTGGATGAGAAGTCTCTGTGGCGGCATGTTGTGTCACAAACAGCCTGTGAAGCACCTTCGTGTGACGAGTCCTTGAAGGAAGCGGTTGTTGGTAAGCTCACAATCAATTGCCATTGCCTGTAGTCTGTGTCACAGATACAGATGCTGTCCTTTGCGCATGTGCTGTTTACAGCTGTGCAGAGTGCCATCAGCTTAAAGCTTGCGCAAACAGGCCTTGCCAGCATTCGAAAACTAGTTGGTAAATTGGTAGTGCAACTATATCCTTCCTGCAATGCACAACTGCTGACTCAGGGAAGTGCACATAGATGTTTCCCTTGGCACAGGTGCTTGGGGCATTCTCAGATCTGGCCTTGGCTATGCTTTGTGGTTTGTTATTTGTTGGGAGCTGTTTTTGTCGTCCTGTGTCAGCTTTGGCAGCCTGGTGGTCACCTTCTTCACATCTCCTGTTGTGGGTGGAGAGAGCTTGCAGCAGTCGCGAGCCCGCTTTGCAAGCCTGTGCAAGAGTTCGACTATCTCATCCTGGGAGCTTCTAAAGACCATCCCTCAGTATACTCCTCAGCACATCCAGGTCAAGGACAAAAAGATAGCCAGAAGCCTTCGAGAGCATTCTTTCTTCTATCGAGTATTCTATTTCATACTGCACTGACTTATGGCAAGCATTGATGCTACTGAAGGCAGCTCAATGCTTAAGTCATTGCGAAAGCATTTGATTGCATTGCTAGATAGATGAGGGCATGGTTACTGATATGCAGCTTAAGTGGTTTAGCACTGCCCTGCATGGTTAGATGATACTGAACGCAGCACAGACTGATGGCTTGCAATGCTTAAGCCACCTGGCATTGTTTGACTCGCTTGATTGTGTCGGCTGCTGCAACTGTCCCTGAACATGCTGATCTTATAACAGTAGCTCTTACACGCAGCTACCAGCAACGCTTATCTCCAATTTACATATACCATGTAAACGACATGTCAGTTTTGCCGTTTCATGCCTAGGTCTGTGTTGAGAGCGGCCTTATGGCTCCTGCACAGGTCGATCTTATACGAGTAAACTGCAGCATGCAAATATGACAGCTGCGCACTTCTGAGCTCGTCAACAGACTGTTCCGAATCGGTCTTATTGTTTGCATGGGGTTGCTGATGCAAATTGTGTGCTTGGCAGGTTCTGCCCTGCAGCTGAACCACCACGCTTGACCAATGCTGCTACTTAGTGTGCGATTGCAAGGCACACATTTGCAGGATTGAGGTATCATTTGTCCAGTCAGACCCTTGTACTGGCTTGCATTCACATGCTGCCATGCACAACACAAGCAGCGTCTGACCCCGGTCGGTGAGATGTGATCTCATCTGCTGCGTAAGTCCCATCATTTAGATTTCATCTTCATCAGAAAACAAATCATCCACTGGTGGAAAGTCACCAGCCGTGACCATGTCTGGCCGCACAAAAGCGCCATATCCATGCAAGCAGTCAAAATACTGAACACCCTTGACTGTCCCATTGTTCTTGCCCACGGGCTCATCATACTGAACCCCTACCCAGTATCCCTTTGGCAGATTCTGACATCTGCCAACATGCCTGCACATCAACGGCAATGTGAGTTGTCATAGCCCAACTCATGGGCCATTCAGCTCCACGCTGAGTGCTCACCGTATGAGCCCTCTTTTGCCGCCAGGGTTGACCTCACACCTGCTGCCAGGTTTCAGTGACGCTGCTTCTGACGACATGTAATCATCGTCCTCTATCTGCAGTGCAAACCCACATCACATGCACACAGGGTGTCCAGCTCAGCATATGCTGAACAACATGTACAGGCCCAGTCGGTTGGCGCAGCCCTAGTACCTTGGCACTCTGCTTTGGTGCTTGGTATGGGATGCCCTTGCGCATGCACAACTCCTTCTCTGCTGTCCATTCTGGGTCCTCCTGCATTCCATCCACTACATGAGTAAACGGCAAGACCACATACACCTTTGACAAGCTTTCAGTAAGTCCCAACCTTCTGCTTCATCAGCTTATACTGCTTGTATGTGTTCTCCCTCTTTGCATAGTCTTCATCAGACATGACGTACTTCTGGACCTTGCTGGTGTCTTCAAGCCAGCCTGCTGCAGATTTGGAGCTAGCATCTGTGTCTATGACATGTACATTGCACCTGTGAAGCAATTGCAGCTGCAGCAGGTGGCTGTGTCATTCAGCTACCTGCTGAGCCAGAACAAAAATGGCCTGACTAGCATCCACGTCGGGTCAGCAGCACCACTAATTGCAGAAAGCTCACCCATCATAAGGAGAGTAGAAACCCAACAGGCGACTGTCCTCTGACATATGACTCAGCAGTCTGCCAGTTTCATCTTTGAGCTGCAACTGCATGCTGCCTGGGCTGCTGCCTGTATGACTCATGAGCTTCTGCTTAACAGATCCCACGCTCATCTGCATATGACTGTCAATGTCATCCCATGATATGCCAGCCAAAGAGCTGCAGGTTGGTGTGTGCTCACATGAAGATCCAGCCTGATCTCCATAAAATGCGCTTTCAAGTTGCTATGTGTAACTTGCAGCCGAACCGTACTGTCAGCCTGGTTTTGGCTGCTGGGACCTTTGACATAGTCCTTCAAGGACTGTATGTCTGCTTGACTGATCATGGTGCCAGTAGCTCTTATGTGCAAACACCCCGAAAGAACAGCCCGCGTCAACAGCCAAGCTCCATCTTGTATGACACACCTTCAGACCATGTTGTGGGTATTGTTGCAGATGAAAAGGCCGGGATGCTCGCAGGAAATCAGCCAAAGTGGTAAAGTCACAATGTGGGAATCTAACACACGCCTGAAACTGCCGCAATAGTGCAGAGCTGGAAAATTTCCTAAAGCCAAGACCTCAGACGCTCACAAGCTTCCTGTCAGCCTTCGCACTCACTCAACCTCTGCGTTTGTATAACACTGTTTCTGCAGCATGACAACCCCTCCAGGTGAGGCTGCCGTTCTACTCCAGTGATCTGAGACATACATGGCTTTTGAAGCTTAATCTTGCTGCTGCTGCAGGTGGCTCTCGTCTCGCTGAAGACCTACCTGAAGATCTGTTTGGTCCCACCCTTGCTCCGCAGTGGATTCATGATGGCAAAGGAGCTGCTTTGCTGGTAAGCCTTGTAAGTGTGCAACCTTATTTGTTGCCGTCCTTCTTTTTTGGTTCCGGACGCACGTTGACTTGCTTCCATGTGTGTGACCGCAGGAAGGAGGCCGTGCTCCGCAAGCAAAGTCTCGACAGGCTGAGGATAGACCCTGGCGTGGTCAGGATGACAAAGGTGGGGATAGCTGGACGGGCGGCGGTGGAGGTCTGCAAGGATTGAGGGCCCCAATAGATGCTGCTGTGCGACCTCGA
>JAABUP010001560.1_pt1 | contig 48017 bp, 80 predicted proteins | sample 5559201 | NCBI WGS metagenome assembly JAABUP01 (sample SAMN10711887, study PRJNA513373) | rock metagenome | isolation source: Antarctica rocks | place: Antarctica
GAAAGAGGAGCTGGAGGCTATTAAGCATGAACTGAAGAGTCACACTGACGCTGTATTGGACATGATATATCGCATCAAGAAGGTGCCTAAGGCATGGATGTGATATGCTTGCTGAGGATGTGTATAAGTAGTGGTGCTATGGGCATGGATAGCATGCTCACTGTGTAAGTTTGTTCTGCTGACAGCTTGTTTTTCCCTCACATACGTTGTGTGAGTTTCCAGCATATGTATGATCATCTGACTTTACATTTATCTGCACAGAGGCAGGCAGTCAGAATGATTGCTTGCATTTGATATACACTGAATTTGTGAACTGATGATGAATGACAGTAGTCTTGGTTTAGTCTAATCAGGGTGCCTTGTGGCCTGCATAACCAATGACTGTGGGTCTCGTTTTGGGTAACTCAGCTGGCTGCAGCTGATTTCGTAACACATGTGCATTTGCTAGCACACTTGCTGCAGTCATTACATAGCTGGCCAAACGATATTGATATGACAAACGCTGGGCTGTACAGCTCCAATCTCCATTGATTTTGGGGTCAACCTTGAATAACTGTGTCTGTCAGTAATTCCACAATGTCACAGTCTGGCACATACAAGACAGTCACCTTGTTTGCACGCGTATGTCCCACAGTCTGAACACTAAAAAAAAAATAACCTGCAATCGATGTCATCTGAGGAAGCGTCTGAAAGGCTCCAAAGGCTTGCAAGAATGAAAGACATGCATTGGCTTTGATGCCTGGTCTGCCATGGGACAAAACAACCTCCGCCATTTAGGGCCACTGCAAGCCTAGGTATTCCAGCAAAAGCGGCTCAGAGAGCCTTGACCACCTTGGGCAAGCAAGCTTTCCTTGCTGGAGGAGGGCAAGGGCAACTGGAGGCTGCCCTGCCACAGCCTCCATAGTGTCATAGCCTCTGCATTGGTCAAAACTGTCAGCTGGGCACAACCTGGATCACTGTGCTGCTGGCCAGAGCTGACAGCCTGCAGTCTGATTGAGCAAGTTGCAGAACGCAACAGGTCTCCTGCACAGCTTAGCCCCTTCCATGTGGTGCAGGTCTAGACCCCCTGAAGGCTGATGATGAACCTCCCCTGCTGCCTGGCTTTGCACCAGCCTTAGGACTGCCTGAATGGCCTTGCGGTCCCCCCATGCTCAGGATTGTCTGCTTCACCTTTGGGATTGGTACATAGTCAAAGCTGTCCTGCTGATGGGATTGCAGAACAAGCCGCTTCATTTCTGCCCTCTCTTGCTCTTCTGCTTCAGCCTTGGCACGCATGTTGACTGCCACACTGGAGTTGACTGGCAACTGCACACAAGCCAATCAACAATAATCAAAGCTATTCAATGTATACGTCAGCGTTTGACTTGCAGGTGAGCCTGATAAGATTCACAGTGCAGCCAGCCTGCAGATGATGTACAGCGTGTCCACAGGAAGAGGCAAACAAGATTGAACAATTGAGGAGCATTGGCCTCAGCACTACAATAATAATAATAAAATTATATACAGGCGTTCCAGCTAACCTCTCTTGCCAGGTACCTACTAGGTGTGCCTAAACCCTAGTCCTGTGATCCGACATGCACAGCGCTACAATGACAGTGCCTTATGCACACCAAGGCATCTGTAAAGAGCCTTGCTCCTTGGCCATATGAGGAGCAAGGGTTGTGGTTGTCGCCTGCTTTAGCAACCTCTCAAATGCAACATGGGACATGACGCTGACCTGCACAGCTTTGGATCTGTCATCACGTCCACCTCGCTTCATCATGACCCTGAAGGACACAGTGCTGCCCGAATCCTGCTGGCTGCTGCCTGCAGGGCTGTCTGGCCTAGCCTGAGGGAAGGGCCCTGATGGAGGCAACTTGAAGTCTGTCATCAATGCAGCCAGCTCCTTCTCAAAGTCCTCGTCCACCTCTTCTATCTGCACCCAAACTCATGCAGACTGATACCTTGTCTTGCACCACCAGCACTGCTGAGCACTTGGCAATTTCTCACTGAACTTTGAACATGCCCAGATGGATGTGACACATGATTGAATGATCAACAAAGTGTGAGAGAAGCATCTTGAGGCCTGGCACTTTCTCTATGGGCCAAGACAGCTAGGATTGACAAGCAAGTGTCTGAGGCGTGATGAGCCTGGCAGCTTGAGTGCCTGGTACCTTGACAGGGTTGAGCAGCTTCACATGGTCATCATCGTCATCTTGATCTGTCACTGCAGCATTGCTGCCATCATCTTCATCAGCTGCACCACGACCGCCCCGGCCTGCACCAAATATACACATTTCTGCTTTTGCGTGACACCCATGGAAATGATAGGCAACATGGCAATAAGAGTAAGTTGATTAGCGCCAAGGGACGGGCTTCAAAGAATGCATGTCATCACGCAATAGATATCATGCATTGACACGTTTCTAATTGTGAGGTTTGTTGTTGCTCCCCTGACAGTGCTGAAGCAACATACTATAGACACTGATGTGAATGCAATACCTTCGTTGTCGCTGTTAGAGCCACTGTTGTCTGCGCTGTCATCAGAATCACTTTCCTCTTCTTCAATGGCACCAAGACCGGCAGGCCCTGCGGCTACTGACCGGGCTTCACTGGTCTCAATTGCAGCAACTGCCTGAGCAGCTTGCTCAAAGGAGGTCAGGCGCTCCAAAGAAGGTCGCAGATGCGCTAGCAGATCCTGCATGCACCCATGATCAACGTCAGCTTTGATATATGGAGAGACACTGCCCCAGCCTGGACCTCTTGCTGAAACCAAGAGGCGGGAAGGGCTGATAGCAGCTGGACATCAGGTGCTGGTCTGACATCAGGTGAGCATGTGTGATCAAGCCTGCAAGTTGCAATTGTGTTCAAGCCTGCAAGTTGCAATTGTGTCCAAACGCAAGGATTTGCTCTGCTCTGAGCATGAAAACAGCACAAGCTGAAAGCGCAAACAGACTGTCATTTGCCACAATTGTTCTACTTTGAACTGTAACAGTCCTTTGTAAACAGTCAGCTTCTGATGCATCACAACATGATTGGCGGTGTCCTGAGCAGGTAGGCCTGTGAGGGCAGACCTGCACATCAAATTCGACATCAAGGGGTAGAGGTGGCTTGGCCAGTAGGTAGCGTTGATACAAGGCCAAAAATCTGTCTAGGCGTTTCTTGGCAAGGCCCTTGTTGAAAAACTGGCCACAGGTTTCCAACAGGCTGCACACAAGGCGAATGCGGAAGTAGCTGAAAGGAGGATCCAGGCGTTCTGCCTCCTCTGCTGATTCATGGCCAAAGGAGAGCAGCAGGTACAGCGTGTCAAACACAACCCTGCAGCAATGATAACTTCAGCACAGGCTGAGACTAGGTATGCTGACTGTCTTGACTGTATGTGCAAGCAGCACCCGTATTGCGTTGTGAGATTGAGCTTATCTTGCAGTGAACCATAACAGCATGCAATGGTTGAACATCAACCATCACACCAACACACTGTGCTGCAGCACAGAGGCTGAGATGCTGAGACGAATTGCTGGCAAGCTCCAGCATAACACGGCATATGCAGAGGCAGGTGTGGTGCAAAAGACAACAGTGGAAGGCACAGTCTGCACCCTCTGATGTATACCTGGAGTCCACCAGTCTGAAGTTGTACATCTCTCCAAGCAGCCGCATATGACCGACTCTCTGCTGGTAGGTACCACTGTCTGGGGACTCCAAGCCACATCTCACCTGCACCGTTGTATGTGTCTTATTGGTAAACTGGAGTTGTGTATGCCAAGCTTACACTGCCACCTTTTGTTGCACAGAGATGCTGTGCCTTGCCAGTAATGCCTCTCTGACTACACACGGTGTCTAGCGATATGCAGACGCCTGTGCAGTAGTGAGATGCATTGTAAGCCTACCTCCTCCAGCAGGGCATCCACAAATGCCACACCCAAGGAGGGGTGGTAGCGTGAGAGGCCAGAGGCCAGGGATGCCACTTGAGGAACCTGACTGAAACGCCCCTTTACTGCCTTCAGCAGGACTCGCACCAAGTACGCCTCATTCTCTGCCCATGACAGCTTGCGCAGCTTCCTCAAGACCTGCATGACAGCATTTTACAGGCTGCAGGTATACATATACACGCTTACAATCATGGATGTGTGTAAGCCACAAGGAGCATATTCAGGGTGCACATCTGCTCAAGCACGAAAAGTAGGAAGCTTATTCTTCACAATCAAGGCAATCAAAAGCTGAGAGGAAGAGGATGATAGTGGTGTGCAACCCACCTTCCTGACATCATCTTTGCCCAACTGCACAAAGACCAGATGCCGCATCCAGTCTTGGACGACTGGCCGCTTTTTGCGCTTCAGGGCAGAATGTTGCGGTGGGTTGCACTGGTAGTATGCACTCTCCACAAGCATGCTTTGGCGCGCATCAAGATTGCGGTTGTTCTTCTGCTTCATCATGACCTGTGCGATTGTGAACATACTCATGATGCTGGGCCATACGCTCACTTGTCCATGCACACTACAACAGCAGCACATGCTTGACTGCAGCCCATGTTCTCCTTATATGTGGCAGACAGGCACACACAACATGTACAACATTGCTGCAGGTTATGACCAGTCCCAGAGATGTCTCTGCTATTGCTGCAAACAATGTCTGCATACATCTGCAATGCCTTGTACAGCTATCAGCTTTGCTGCCAGCAAATGTGACAAAGGGTCCAAGAAGTGTACACACCTCAGCCATGTTGGCCATGCGTGTGTGTGTTTCTGGCAGGCGATACAGGAAGCGCCCTGCTGTCTCTAACAGCCCGCAGGCAGTGTCCACGTTGTGCTGGACAAAGTCATCCAACAAAGACTGCAGCATGGCACAATGTCAGCCTTGGTGTTGATGGCTGTCATATATCATGTCCTTGGAGAGCGCAACATTGGCTTTTAGCTACTCAATTGTTGTCCGAAACAAGGATTGCCAGGACTGAGGCAGGTAAAGGTAGGACATGGTTTGTAACACGTGCTGAAAATCTGACCTTGAGCATGACAAAGATTGTGCCAAAAGGGGCCAGTCGGAACTTGACAAGCTCTCCCAGGTAGCGGGCATTGCGCAGACGTGCTTCCAATGTTCGCAGAGTGGGATCTTTCTTGGCCTGCATGCAGGCAAAGGGTCAATCAGAACTGGCTCTACAAAGCTTGCTGAATTAGGCGAGGCTCACTTTCAGAGTGCATCTCAGGCAGTTGCCAGCCTGCAAGTTTAGATCAACAGCAGGTCAGACATCTGTACCTGCAGATAATTGAACTCCTCCTCTTGAGCTTTGAGAACAGCAACACCCACATCAGGAAACACCTGACTGAGGGTTGCAGCTACTCGGCAGTAGAAAGGTAGCAGCTGCAGGTTGCTGCGGTGGTTGCTCTCACACAGTGTGCGCACCAGGCGCTTGCGAGCGGCCTTGCTATTGAGGTAGCAGAAGTTGACAGATAGCTCATCACACAAGTCTCTGCTGATGCACTTTGGCAACTGAGATAGCAGAGCGTCTACAGCTGCCTTAGTCTTGGCTCCACCAAGTGCCTCTGTGTCAGCTGCTGTGTTGTCATCATCTGCTATATTCTCTGCACAGGCAAGGAAGAGGTGAGTCTTGCTGTTTGTATCAGTCAACATGCGGATGCCTATCCAGCTATATGGGTCGTCTTGCAGCGACAGCCCAGGCATTGATGCAGACGGCTCAAGGCTGCTCGGTACATAAAGTCTAGTTCAGAAATGCTTTGTGATGCAATGCATGCCCAAGATTTAATGATCTGGCTTGTGATTAGGGCGCACCAGCATCAGCGTCTACATTGTCAGAGGCTGGAACATGAGGCATGGTTGTGTCTGAGCCATCCACAGTTGACCCTGCCTGGTCAGGGGCATCAACAGGGGCAGTCTCGCCCAGCAAGACAGCTGGCACAACAGCACGCACATCAGGCAGGCTCTCGTAGAATGCCCTGGTATCCTCATCCTCAAATGGACCAGCAGTTGCACCATCATCAGCTTCCTGTCAGTATATTCAGGCTATTATTTTCGCTTCTTTGACAAGCTTAAGAACCAAACATCAATAATCTTATTAGCATGCTATTGATACAGTTTCCAGTTGTAAGGTCTGAGACAAAGGTATGATCATCGCCTTGACTTGTGTCAAGTATGCAAATCTGCTGTCAAGTTGCAGTGACAATTGAAGGGAGCTGAAACTGACCCTGCCAGTCAAAACAATAATACTGCCGTCCCTTGTGCGTGTGACAGAGCTTGGCTCTGGGAGGTCAGGCATGCTCTTCTCCAAAGTGTCAGCCAGGGATGCCACTGCACGCTGTAGGGCTTCATATGTTTTGCGCTGCCTTTCATATGATGCGCTCATGTCCTCTGGGAGCTCTCCCCTGCAACAGAAAACAGTTGCGAGACATGAACAAACCAGGCACAATATTTGCTTTCTTTGGGCGCCAGCTGTTGTAGCATGTCTGGCTGAGTGAGGCATGCAAGACTGTCAAGCATTGGATTCAAGCTTGTGCAGAACTTGCCTGTTGTTAAGCACCCGAGAATTCTCCTTGTCAGCGTCTATCAGCCCCTTGTGATCTGATTCAAGCTGCTGACATGCCGTCCCAAAGGCCCTTGCAACAGTCAGGCAGAAGTCCTGCTGCTTTGCGGATGGAAGCACAAACCGCTGCTCAGTTTCTGCAAGATACTCAGCTTTTGCTGTGGCAAAAACATCGTGTCCACCCTTAGCTGTCGAGCCATCAATCTCCTGCAAGATCAACATGTTGAGTGTCACTGTCATGGAGCAGTGCCACCAGCTGGTTGAAAATCATGCAGGAGGGATATGCACAAGTGTTTGCACATGATGTCATCAATACCTCATCAGCATCTTGCAGTGAAAGGGCTGAGAATGCTTGATTTGGTAGCCCAAGGATGTCCTCTCGACAGCTTTTTGCAAAGCTGGCCAGCAGTGACAGAGCACTCTGTGCTGCTTCCCTGTCTCTGTGGAAGTCAACAGATGCCAGTGATTTAACAGCAGTCAAGAGAACAGCTGCATCTGTGTACACTCCCACAAGCAGTAACTCAGTCAGCAGCTTGAAAGCAGACCGCCTTTTGATGGCAGTTGCTTTCTCCTCATCTGCATTCAAAGACAAAGGATTAAGGCTCAGCAACAAACCTGTTTGTCTGTCACTGCATGCGGTGTTCACTTCGGCGCATTGTTCTGAACAGGCCGTGCTACGCTTTGCTATACCAGGCATACCAGGCATATAAGCATCTGACCTGCTTTTGGTGCTGCTGTCCGTGATAGAAGTGCGATCAGCTCTGACTGGAAGTCAGGGTAGCGTTGATGGAGAGCAGAGCATATTTGCACAGCTGCATTGATGTCCTTGCTTTTCAGATTAGCCTCTATGATGGCTGTCACAGCCTCACTGACATATTTGCTCTGATTTGTCTTTTGTATGTCTGTCAAGAGAGAGTCTCTTGACTCATCCGAAAGCTGTCGCAGCTTCTTGATAAGAGCAGAATTACGCTTGACGCTTGAATCCAGTGTCTTGGACTCAGAATAACCTGAAAATCATTTGGAACAGGTGTCAAAGCTAGTGGTGCACAGGATGTCGTTGCAGGCCTTCAAGAAACACGCAACAAGGATTTCAGGTAAAGACCTTGAGGAACACGCTCACCAGCTTTACTCAGATTGTCAGTGCGCAGCTCACGCCTGCGCTTGAGCTCCAAAGTTGCATCCACAAGCTGAGCTGTAGCATTCTGTAACAGCAGCCACTGTCAGGAGGTGCTCAAATGTGAGAGGTGAAACGCAGATGCATGGGCCTTTACCTTATACGCTTCCTGAGACAAGTTTGTTGCACCCACTGACACCTGCAGCAGGGTCAAGACTCAGCCATAGTCTGCGTGGAGCTTCTGTCTCCTGTCAATCGCAAAAGGCGCTGATATGGGACAAATTACTCGAAAAGCGAGACGAGGACCTTGTCGGTGGGAGGTTGAGCAATAGCCCCCATGACTGAACGGGTGTTGATCACTTTATACAACGCACTGCTTGCTGATGCTCCAGGGTGTCAGGACTTCGCCAGCATTGTGCCAGCCTCCATTGATCCCTCAAGGACCAAGGAAACTTGCGGGAGACGGCATCGGTGTTGTCTATGCAACACTTTTTGAAAACTACAGCTGGACAAGTCCTCATCCCATAGCTTGGTTTTCCTGAATCTGCAGGGACGCAGTTGGGAGTCAACAATTCTGATTCAGGAGCTCCAATTTGCAAGTTACCGGCAAGTTCCTTTTGATCGGGCAGCAGTACCCTGTTGCAAGTCTTCGTGTCAGTCATACTGCTGGCTTGTCTGGTGTTGTCGCTGCAGCTGCTGTTAAGCGCTCAAGGCGAACAAGAAAAGATCTGCTCCTGAGTCGTTATACCCTTATATTACTTCGCTAAGATTGCACTTTTCAGCTGTCATTCTGCAAGATGGCAGCATCACAGGGAGCTGCAACTGCCAGGGAGAGGCTACGGCGTATTAGCAGCACCATGGTTGACCCTTCTGTGATCACACTACGGCGAGACAGTACAAGTCAGGATGGCTCACCACACGCAAGAAGCTTCAGGCGAAGTACCGATGCAGAGCAGGGAGTCAGGGAGCCATTGCTCTCGCCGTTTGCTGAACAGGAAACGCCTGAGCAGCAAGCACACCCTGACGCAGGATCAGATGTCCACTGGTATGCACCGGCTGACAAACCATAGAATAGCTACTGTGTCAGGAAATGCACAAAAGACTCTGCTCTTTGCAGGAAATATACTGTAGCGACTTGGGCGTCACTGGCTGTCAATTTCTTCTTACTGGCAGCCAAGCTTTGGGGCTTTGCTGTTTCTCAGTCATACTCTGTCCTAGCCAGCGCAGCTGATTCAATTGTTGATATTGCTTCCCAAGCTGTGTTGGCCCTGGCAGACTGGCAAGTGGGCAAAGTCGACCCCAGATATCCTGTGGTACGAGGGCTACGTAGGGCTATAATATTGTGTACAACATGTCCACGCTTTCTGTCTTGTAACACCTTGTTGATGATGCCGGCTTGCTTGATTTATGAAACCATGCAAGTGAGCATATGAGGTCAGGCCTGTCACGATTGCAGGGCAAAACCAGGCTGCAGACTGTAGCTGTTATAGCCTGCGCTGTCATCATGTCCTTTGCAACGCTTGCTGTCATACAAGAGTCTGGGAAAAGTTTGTACACTGGGATAGCCACTGGTGAGCAAGATGTGATACTGTTTAGAGCCATCTGCCTGTCTGCTGCTACACTTCCTTTTTGCACAGCTGGTTTGTTGGTACCAAGCCTGATGCGTGCCTCTGCAGGAATCCCCCCCGATCTTGACATGACTTGGCTGCTGTATATTATACTGGGAGTGGCAGCTGGCCTCAAGGTCATATTGTACTTGTATTGTGTTGCGCTGCAAAAGCAATCTGAGAGCATGCTTGCTTTGGCAGAAGACCACAGAAATGACATAATGAGCAATGTGGTTGCCATTTTGACTGGCGCAGCTGCTAGCTATTGGCGAGAGGGGTGGTGGATAGATCCAGTTGGTGGCATTCTCATTTCATTATACATTATTTACTCTTGGGGCGCTATCTGCAAAGAGCAGGTGAGTTGCATTGCTGCTGCACACCAGAATCTGCTTCATCTAGCCGTCAGTCTACATTAATCAATCTGCTGTGTATGGCATGCCATTCTGTGCAAAAGCATATCTGCTCAAAACCATCTGTACATTGCTTGCTGCAACTGTATCAAATGCACCCATGGTGCCCTACCAGCGCATGGAGCATGCATTGATTACTTTATCATGTGAGCAGCAGTCCCTTGTGTGAGATGTCTCATCTGTGTACATAATTGAATGTTGTTATAGCACAGTGTTACCCCGTACCGGCTTGTCACTTATTGGTCTTGTCTTCATTGGCAGGTTGACAAAATGATTGGAAAAGGCGCACCAGAGGATTTTATCCACAACCTAGAGCAGCTAGCAAGTACACATCATGCAGACATGTCCCTTGATCACATACGTGCATACTATTTTGGCCAGCGTTTTATTGTTGAAATGGAAGTTGTCTTACCACCAAGGATGACCGTACGGGAGTCACATGACATTGCTATGATCCTCCAACACAAGGTATGCAGCAGCCTGGCTTTTGCATTGTATATCTTGTACTTTGTATACCTACATTCTTCTTGTTAACATTTTTTCACACAGCAGATCTGCCATAGCATCACCAGAAGCCGTTCAACGTTCAGTCCTTATGCAGAGGCACATCTGTGGTCCCGCAGACAGCAATGTATGATGAGCTTCATGTTGAACACAGGCTGAGACAGCAGTCATCGTCTGAAAGTGATACAAGCAGATTTGCGTTCAAAGCAAATACTTGAGCTCTGTTGCTGCAGCTGGAAGCACTGGAAGAGGTTGAAAGGGCATTTGTGCATGTGGACTACACTAAACGAGATGAACCTGAACACAAGGTTGAGCGCAACCTGATGAGTCACCCCAAAGATCTCATGTTGCCGCATCAAGATGTCGCGGAATCAAGTGGCACAGCAGCAGAGATGGCCGAGCAATCAAAGAAGGCAGCAGAGCTACATGACCACTTACAACATAGCAACTCAGTGTCTGATCAAGCTAAAAGGGCTGCAAAGGAAGCAATGGAGGCTGATATACCAGATGCAAATGGAGATGAAAATGTTTGACATATGTCTGCATTTGCACAATATATAGCAGGTGTGCTGCACCTGCATAGTCGTGGCACTCGACTTAGTGATTCTGAAAATTCTGATTGTGTTTTGGAGTCATAATTGTTAACATGCAACCACCTCAATTTGATCTGCTTGCAGCTGTTTGACGTGAGCTCTGCCCAAACTGAAAGCTGGCATGACCAACAAGTACTGCTGCAGCGGAGCTTTAAGCTTTTGTATATTGATTGCAACTGAGCTTGGCAAACCCACAGCATGAATATAACTTGTGGAAGCAAGGGTAGGCGTTTGCCATACAGTTACACAGGAGAATTTGTCTTCTCAGAATGCTGCTTCTCAGCTGACGAAGCCTTTGCAGGTTTCCATGGTTTGCCGGATGCCCACAGCAGCCCACGCAGTGGTGCCTTGATCAGCCATTCAAACACATCCCATATTAGCTGTGCAAGCATGCCCACTGGACAACAGCAACACTTCAATGGAAGCAGCACTATCCAGACAACTATGCCTATCAAAGAAACAATTGCCAGTAAGGGCAAAGCAATAATGACCAGTAACCACCGCCAACATGCAGCATCTGAGCTGCCTTCAGTGTGTGCGTCTGTGGTCTCAGCAGTCTGGCCAGGCTGAGTGGCAATGATCTGGTTGCCCCCTGCATGGCTAGTACTTGGCTGTCCTCCTGCAGAGCCAGGATACTGCATGGCTGCAGCCTTCTGTGCCTCCTGAGCGCGGCAACTGTTCGCAATGCCCTCTGACACTTCTAGGGATGGGGCAGGCATTTGATACTCTGTTGGAGTTGCCAGCTTTTTGGGCTCAGGCGGACTTGGCAGCTCGTCAGGAATGTGGTTGTAGAAAATTGTGTCATTCTCCCTCTTAGCCTGTGAACGCGCACATCTCTTCTTGCTACCTCAGTCACAGACAGCAAAGCTACTTGAGGAGCCCTCAATGAAGATTCAGGCAGTTATCTGCATGGCTGCCATGGAGAACAGCAGCAATACAGCATGATGCAAAACGCCCTTTCTGTCAGCACGATGACTGTTACCCTGCTATTCTGCAGCACGCAGATACACAGCTGAAGTATAGCAGGGTGATAATCATGCATACCTTGTTGTACACAGAGGCTGTACTCTCAGCAAAGGCTGCATCAAAGTACTGGTGGTCGCCAGCCAGAGATGCTGGCGCAGACTTGTCAAAGACAGCAGCTGCTTTAGCAGCAGCTTGACACAGGCTGGTGCTTTCCCCAGCGCATTTGACAGCCTTGCCTCCTTCGTGACTACTCAAGTGACCCAGCCCTGCAGTCATTGGAGCAGGCATAAGAAAGGTTGAACCGGCATGGAGGTAGGTAGCCTATTGATACCAGCCATCAGATGGCTCTGCTTGTGCAGGCTTTTTGCTAAGATCAATACCTTAACACTGTTTGTGCAAAGCAACAGATCAGGTCTGGCTGAGAACACTCAGGACTCGGCTATTCACAGCTAGAAATGCAAGCTCTGCCTGCACTGCAAACTAGGCCTGATTTGATGCTCTCAGGGCTCACCCGTGAAAGCAAACATGTAGCCCTGAAACACCAGCAGCTTCCATTCTGCATATTTGCCTGCCTTGCTGCTCATGCCACTGGTTGAGGCCACCTGTTTGAAGGCCTGAGCAGCTGCCTGATACATGTTAGCTGTGTCGTGGGCCAGAGATGCTACAAGGCTAGGGGCATTGCCCTTCTGGATGGCTCGCAGGACAGTGATGCTCTGCGCATCAGCAAGTGCCAGCTGCATTTGGCCTTGTAGCACCTGCATTTCATACTAGCATATGGCTGCCAGATACAAGACATCATATTGAGCCAGCTTTGTGACAGACTGTGTTAAGCTACTATTGGACGAGACAGAGTCTTGTGTGCCAGACTGCTGCAAATGGTCATGTGGGCAATATACAATTAGAGGCATACAGGAGAAGCGCATGGACTAAGACTGAAAATAGATACAGAGATCTATTTTACAATCAAAACCAGATTGAGGCAGGCCAGCCCCTAGCAGGCCAAATGGCATGATGTATATATCTAAGTACTGTTTGCACTCAGTTTGATTGTGTGTGCTGTACAGGCAATGAACAGGCCAGAGCTGGACGAGAATACGCATATTGACATACCTGAGCATTGCAGTCCATTGAGTGGCATATATTGGCCAGCAGAGGGGTGCACTTGTCTTTGCTAAACTGGTACAGGCCGCCAGCACACCGCAGCAGGCTGTATGCCTGTAGTATACAAGTGAGTTGGCAATAGCTTGACACATGCAAGTTTCTTGCTGCTGTTAGAATGCAGGTTGGCATGAATATGTCTGCTATGCCACACAGAGTGTTGACACCTTGATAGCTGCTTCACTGTTGGTGCCGGTCTTGCTTCCCTGGCAAAGATACACAGCTCGTCTCTGCTTCCATACAGCCACAGAAACTAGCACAGAGGCCATCTCATAGACTGTGTCAAATGTGCTGCTGGGACCTTGTGTCTGGAGGACGTCTTGCCATTGAAATTGCACGGCATGCCGTGCAGGCGCGTTGCCGAGCATCTGCTGACTGACAACTGCAAGCTCGTCACTGGTGTTGATCCTTCGAGGCCCTGACCCAAGCAGGGCCTGGAGTCTGGAGTCTGCGCAGCAGAGTCAGTTACTGCCAGTGCCTAAGCGCAACATAGTTTAGGTTGGCTGATATCGTAGGTGACAACATAAGCGGCTGACCTGTTTCATGATCAAGCTCAGCAGAATTGCTTGCTGGTGCATAGTCGTTTACGATGCCCAACAACAGACTGAGGTATGCACTGGCAGCTGTATCGAGTTCTGCATCTGTGTTGGCTGCACTGGAATCAAGCTTGCTAATGAAAAGGCTTCTACTGCTTGTTAGTGCTTGCAAATATGCAAGTGCTGTGTCCTTCCCTTTCTTGTCTAAGTTGCTGTCTATGGCCAGAGCTGCCTCAAACTGGGCTGGAGTAGAGGTCTTCAATAACGGATGCCAGAAGTGTGCAGATACGCGACTGCCATCGTCAGTGGCTGACGGAGTGTCTGCGCTCATCTGTGCTGCACACGAAATTGGCCCGAAGTCACCGTGCCATTAAAGGATCAAAGCCGGACACGTTCCTTCGCTGTCAATCACGCAAACGGGCTAATGCTCTCAGCGGAGCAACAGCTGACGTTGCCGGAATAGCAGCTGCAGATGCAGAAGCTGCATGAAACGGCCAGCTGTTGCATTGAATTTTCCTTGCTTGATACGCCGTATCCCTTCAGTTTGTTACGGCTACAGCAACTCAATCGCTTTCGACATTTTCTGCCTTTGAGATTTCAAAGGCCACTAATTGCAAGGCGTTCGACCATTGGAGGCAAAAAAAGTTGCAGTAGCGATGATGTGATTATGTGATGGAGGAGAGTCCTAATTAGTTCATAAACTAGATTGTTTGATTGCGTTAAATGTTTACATGCACTGTGTGGTACAGGTTGTTTATGGCCAAACATGCGTCAAGATAATTGCCTGGTCTGCCGTACTCGCCTGTAACAAGAAAGCATGCTAGTATGGGTGCAAGATATCTCGATGAGGAATGTGTTAAATAAGTTTGTGACCTGGCCGCTTGGTCTGCGCATGTGGGCTACATACCGGTAGGTCAGACAAGCTTGATCCTGACCACTCCTGTGCCTCGGTATTTGCATAGCTTGCAACCCCAATGCTTGCGATAGCAGATGAGATGCTGCTGGCAATAAGTCACGGCATGCATGTGGGTGAGAAGCTGACGGCATGAAAGGTGACAACCACAGGTAGGTTCAGAACCTATGTGAGCCGCTCTGTGACAGCAGCCATGACACCACATCCGTTTGTGCTCATCATTGTATATTACAGCTTACATTCCACGACTTCCAGCGCTGCTAGCTGTTAGGTGCAAAGACAATTGCCCGTCCCAGATCATCGAAGCTCTGCATATATGCAATTAGCTGCACAGGCCAGCTGTGATTTCAACTCCAATTCCTACTTCAACACTTTGTTGCACTGAACTCAGAGGGGACTTCATACATGAATTGTACATAATATTTTACCATATATAAGTACACTTGACTCAGAAAACTGTAACATACACACAAACGAACCCAGGCCATACAGCGAGAAGATGTGATTCAGCTGCTGACGTACAGTCAGCGCCCCAAACAATGTACAAAGCTGTGTGTAGACCCACATGCAGCACACAGCCAGTTGTGAACAGCTTTGCAGCCAATACAAGGAGAAATGTCCCAGATATGATCACTAATGTTCGCTGGATGCAATGCTGGCATGTGTACCATTCTCAGCAGTTGGCTCTTCAGCATCAGCCTCACCATCAACTTCAATGGGAAGAAGCACTTCTTGCAAGCGCAGCCAATTAGGTGCAAATGGAGGGTAGTACTGCCACAGGTGAGTGCTTGTCGTATCCTTCACAGTGATGTCATGCTGTTTCAGTATTGCAACTAGCTTGTCTTTCTTGTCCTGAACCTCTTCCTCTGATGGTGACCCTCCTCTGCATAAGTTTTCAGTCAATGTCATATCTGGACTTGCATGCTTTTTATGGGATCATTGCCATGCTAACACATGTGGCCAAATCTGCTCCAATGCATGTTCCCTTTCAGATCACACGAAGAGCTTGCATGCATAATGGGATCTCACCTCCATGCATACGTAGCAAATGTGCGCTCAGGAACCTCCTTGATCTTGACGTTCTCATTGTTAGGTTTTGGCAGAGTCTCCTGTGTGTATTTGCTGGGCATCACAAAAGAAACCACGTATCTGCACAACACACCTTAGCCTCAGCAATGACCAGTGAGCATGACATACAAGTTAATGACAGCTTTTGCAACGTCCTTGCTTAAGCAGCCATTCAGCACAGGTAGCGACATACTTGCCACCCTCCATCTCGGCTGTGACTGGGGAGGTCATTGCTACCTTTTCGCTGCTACCTTTTTGCTTCTCAGAAATGACTGGAGATGTCATGGCTACCTTCTCTGCGCCATTGCTGTTAGCAGACACGTTGTCGCCAAAAATGAAGCCAGCCACCTGTGGATAATGTTGTTGAAGCAAGTGGGGCTAAATGACAGTCAAGAGCGTCAGCACATACCTGTTTGAAGCCAGAGCGCAGAGCTTCCCGCAGGTTGTCTGATTCGACTGTAACCTCAGCCACGAGGTACGGTGAGTATTGCCGTAATTGCACAACTGGCTCCACATACCACAGTCTGCATAGAGTGGAAGAGCATGCAGTACTAACAAAATGTACTTGCATCTGGGACATAGCAGATGCACAAGTTGCGATCTTACCGTTTTTTGCTGAACAAAGTCTTGATCACCGTGTGATGTGGCTTTTCGAGCTTCCTGACCTCGTACCTGCAGGCCTGAGACTGGTGAGGCAGTCCAATACCTGATGTTAGTTGGAAACACTTCCATTAACGTCTGTTCCTGTTGCTGCAGGGACAAGATATAGCCGAAATTTACCAGGAAACCAGCGGCCACGCAGCAAGCGCAACACCGACTGCTCCAGCTGCAAACAAAGCCACCTTGGCCATAGAAAGCAAAGACAGCAAGAAGCAACGCAATTTGACTTGTCCCAGACTGAAGTGCTTTCGAGGTTGTTCTGGAAGTTGTGACAGTCTCTGTCTACAGACTGGGATGCTACAGACTGGTATGGTCAAGCTTGCAGAAGTCAAGATCAATGCAGGGGCACCGTGAAGGGCGTCCTCAAAATGCCCAGGGCGTTTGGAATAGCGGCAGCAATGCTCCCCCTTGTTCAAGCCCCTGCAAGCTTTGGCGGGTTTGCGCGGAACAAGTGACGATTCGAGTGCAGGTGTCGGAGGGTTTGCCCGGATCCCTTGACAGTGGTGTGAAAGCAATACCTCTCGACGTGGGCACAAGCCGCGCAGCCCGCTTTGGCTGATCTGTGCGCTGTTCAGGCAAAGCCAGAAGCTGTCGACACCGAGTTGGTGCTAGACTTTAGAGCAGCACAAGATGATGCAGCGCATAGTGCTTTTCGCGGCACTTGCGCTTGCAACCGTTGCTAGTGCTGCCGGATACTATCTACCCGGCACCTACCCCCAGGAGTTCTTCATCGGTCAGCAGCTGCAGGGTAAGCACGAGCATGATCTGCCAAATCACTTGCACACATTGGACGTCTTGCCTGGCAGTCGTGCTTCAGGTCACCACACAGCATATGTGCTTGCATGTATGTCTGGCTGGGACTGCATCTGCCAGTTGTTTAGACTGGTCCTGTCAGGGATAGAATGCAATGATCTGCTGTGCTGATTTTGCAATGTTGTCTCACAGCTGAGGTCAACTCGCTAACATCAGCCGAGACAGAGCTGCCTTTCAATTATTATTCCCTGCCCTTCTGTTCACCTATTGAGGGGACCAAGAAGTCACTGAACACCATAAATCCTGGCACTATCTTGATGGGATCCAGAATTCAAAATTCGCCATACAATTTCACCATGCTGGTAAGAAGACACCATGTTTCTGCTCCCTTCTTGTCAAAGCGACGACCTTGATGACATACCTTGCTCAACAACTCGCAGGTGGAGGAGCGGGGAAAGCTGGTGTGTCAACCAGATGGCTACTACCCTAGTCTGACCACAGAAGACGTTACGGTACATTTCCTTCCCTATTTGCATGTACTGCATAGGTGTCAATGTGCCCTGGCCTCCCAATTAGCACTGAGAGAAGCAATGTATTGTACTGTGCAGAATCTCAATGAGAAGATTGACCAGAAGTACCGTGTCAGACTTATTCTGGATAATCTGCCAGTCACCACATACGATCTGGAGGAGAACCCAGAAAGTGTGAGACCTGGGTATGAAGTGGGATATGAGAAGGATGGCAAGCGTTACGTGAACAATCATCTCATGTTCAAAATTCTTGTCCACCAGACCAATGGCCAGTACACTAAAGCCAGGGAAAACATGGCAGAGATTGAGGCTGCAGCAATTGTTGAGGTCAGCAGCACTACATCCTGACTGTGGCAAGCTTTTGTGCATCAGGACAACTGACGTATTTACAAGCTTATAAACGGTTGTGAAGGACGGCTGCTAGTGTTGCAGAAGAGCCATTTCAGGGTCTTTGATCATGTTGACTCTTCCAGATAATGGAATAGGCATATCAACAGCAGACTGTGAAGTAAAAGAGTGCATGTGCTGGCAGGGAGGTGCTCGCAGAATGCTGAAGCAGCTCAAGGGCAAATCTTCAGATGAGACGCTTGATGACATCGATGCTGACGATGAGTTCAGCGACCTAGGAGTGCTGGATGACAGCAACTCCATGTACATGGTAGGCAATGTCTCACTGCAAGTCATCGCAGCCAGCTCGTCCTTGCAGCGTGGACTGCTGCCCTCAACATGCGAGAACACCAAGTCTGCACAATTCTTCATAGCAGCTGGGGCATGTTCAGCAACTGCCTGTGATTGGCACAAGCTATAGCCCTGACACTTTCATGGCTGGTCACTGCTATGCAGGTAGTTGGCTTTGAGGTGATGGCCTGCAGTATCAAGCGCAAGGCTGGTGCCCGCGTGGAACCACTGTCTTGTGTTGGGAATGATGACCGCCCACCTGAGCCGCAAGAGGTCACCAAAGGTCAGTGCAGCCAGCTGCCTGTGGGACAGCTCTGCCCATGGCTGCCTTGGTGTATGAGCTTTGCATTGTTGTAACGCGTGTTGAGTGCCGTGTGACTTTTGGAAGGCAGCCTTCTCTAGAGCATATGCTCACAGCTTGGCAAACACCTGCAATTTGCAGATTCCAAATTGCATTGTGTCATTCCTGGCTTCATAGCCAACACATCAACAGAGGCTGACCTGCCTTGCATTTACATGCAGACTCCAGGATTGTGTACACCTTTGATGTGTATTGGGAGGAGTCAGACATCAGTTGGGCATCCCGCTGGGATGCATATCTGAACATGCCTGGAGGCCGCGTGCACTGGTTCAGCATCCTAAACAGTCTGATGGTTGTGCTGGTGATGAGCAGCATTGTAGCCATGATTATGATGCGCACTATCCGCAGGGATCTACAGCGCTATGAGGGTCTGCTTGGAGATGCTGGTGAGCTGTAACTCTGCAGCATGCATCATTGCCACGATCATAACAATCTACATTTCTTGTCTTTAGGACTCATCAGGGGAGTCAACAGACAATAAGTGGGAAAACAGACTTGCTGCTGGCCAATACCATGTGACCTGTGACTGCATCGCCCTAACAATATTGCGTATGCCCCATATGCAAATGCTCAGTTTCAGTTGTGGACCTTTGTGTAGCTGTCTCACTGGATCTGTGTATATGTTGCTTGCAGGCAATGATATGGAGGAGAGTGGCTGGAAAATGGTCTCTGGGGATGTCTTTCGTCCACCCAAAAATGCTGTCCTACTGTGTGTCCAGATTGGCAGTGGTGTACAGATCATCACATCGGCCTTTGCGACACTCTTCTTTGCTGCTCTTGGTAAGTCAGTAGACTGTTCATTTACAGAAAGTGGCATGGGAGAGCAGCGTGCTGCCTGCTTGTGTTATTGTGGTGTTGTTTAATGCTCTCCAAGATGGCAGCTCACACCGTCTGCACCTCATTATCACCCCTTGTCAGTTCACATATATCACAATGCTGATGGGGCTTGCAGATGCACTGGACCAGGAGCCTGCCCTACCAGCAGCATGATGTGTGTGCATGACACTGACACAGTCATAACAGATGAACTTGCATGGTACCATACATGCCTACCTGGTATAGCCACTGCAGTGATCCCAAGCTCACAGCACAGTCATTACAATGCAACTCTGCAGGTTTCCTATCTCCTGCTTCCCGTGGGGCGCTGCTGACAGCCCTGCTGGTGATGTACCTGCTGCTGGCTGTAGCAGCTGGATTCTCCTCAGTCTGGCTGTGGGGTATTATCCATCGCAGCTATGAGGGGTGGTATGCTGTAGCCTGGAGGGTAGCCTGCTACTTTCCTGGCATCAGCTTGCTGCTGCTCAGTGTCCTCAATGTACTCATCCACCACACCGGCTCATCAGGAGCCATCCCTCTGGGAGCCTTCTTCAGCCTGGTGTCCCTGTGGTTCCTCATCTCAATCCCCTTGTGCTTCTCAGGTCAGTCCTACAACGGCTCCCAGACTTGCGAAGTCAATTCAGAGAGCATTGGGCCACAGCCTCTTTGCAATTGCTGTGATCCTCGGCTACTGTGCTATGCTGAGCCCAGTTGCAAATCCTGTTGGATGTATTTGAGCGTTGCTCAGCAAGCTTCCTGCAGAGAGTGCTGTGCCTGCAAGTACAGCCCTTGATCATGCAGTTTCTCTGCAGCAAGGGCCATGCTGCAATTTTCATGTCTCCTTATTGTGGTGCAGGTGGCATGATTGCTGCAAAGCAACCCATCATCACATACCCCACACGAACCAACCAGATTCCTCGCCATGTGCCCCCTCCCCACTGGGCCAGCCATCCCTATGTCCTGTTTGCAGCTGCTGGTCTGCTGCCCTTCGGCACCATCTTTGTTGAGCTCTACTTTGCCATGACATCAATCTGGCAGGTAAGATCAAGCCCAAGCTAGCCCTTCACAACAGCCTGTACTGGTTTCCAAGTCCTGCTGACAGCAGCTGTTCTGAAATTACTGTTGCCGCCTTCATGTGTCCGTGCATTGCATGTTGCTTGCATGCAAAGACCTGACTGTGTTCTGCAGTAGATTGGAAGCAGCTGTGTTGATGTATAATGATCTGGGTGATTGCAGGGGTACTTTTACTACATCTTTGGCTTCTGCTTTGTGGTGGGCGCCCTCACGGTCATCATCACCATTGAGGTGGCCATTGTGACCACCTACGTTCAGTTGTGTGCTGAAGACTACCAGTGGTGGTGAGTACCTGCCTCAGATGGAACACATTCAGCCAACAGCAACTATGCTGTGATTGCATGATTGGTCAATGGTACTTCAGTTGAGCATCTGACCAGCACAGCAAAGTTCCCAGCAATGCTGCTTGTTGCAATCTTTGGTTTTAGTGCGTGATTATGACACTTATGAATATGACAATGAACTTGGCTTGCCCTGGTCATTTGTGTGTAGATGTATTAGCTCAACTTGTTGGGTTTGTGCAGGTGGAGGTCATTCCTCAGAGGTGGCAGCTTGGCTCTATACATGGCCTTGTACGCAGTTGGCTTCCTGTTCAACACGCTACACCTGCTGTCTGGGTTCTTGTCAGTGCTATTATACTTGTCTTACATGGTGCTGATCCTTTGGGCTGTGTATTTGGCGATGGGCACAGTTGGATTTGCTTCCTCGTTCCTGTTTACATACAAGATTTTTGCATCTGTGAAAGCAGATTAGAGCTGCTAAAGCGTGACCTTTAGCAACATCACTGTCACATTTCACCGCCCAACTTTGAACCCTTTGTCTTGCCCGTTGGATGATGGCTTGCCTGGGCTCATAAAGCCGTCGTATGCCAAATTTCAGCATCCTGTTTTGATTGAGCTGAAGAGCAACAATGTTTGCTACTGCATTGTATTCGGAACGAAGTTCGGTTCAATTCTAGCCAGAGCGAATGCTGTGACATCCGGACCGAAATCCTGAATACAGCCTCAAAGTTTGCATTGGCATTAACGCCAATATTGGTGACACCCATGTTTACCCAGGATAAACACCCCTTCGTTAGACACATGTGTACACTTGGTTTAAACCACAGCATCGGTTAACCGAATGCTGCGTTCCTGATTGACACGTGCTGCCACTGCATGGCAATGGTTCAGCTGCGTGCACAATGCTGTGCAAGGCAGGCATGAGTTTTGCAAAAATATTGCTCCAGGCATATGTGTATACAGGCAGCAAACCTGGATGCACATCATCTTTTTGTCACACCAAGCAGGACTCAAAGTTCAACACCGACCTTTACACTGGGTGAATTGAATCTCTGCCCCACAGCCCACCATGAGGCTCAAGATCCCATCAGCGCAGATTAGACGAAACCAAACAGGGGGCGTGCGCATGACCACTAGCTAAGTTGAGGAGATAGGTCAGTCAGAAGGGGTAGCACAAGCAGTCTATCCATTCCTGAAAGAACCCATCCCTGATTTTACAATTTGTGTCAGTACAGGTAGTGCTACCCAGTATAAAGCAATTTAGTGAAATCTACACATACTATGTGCTATTAGCAGCTGTGCAACCACAAGCTGATTGCTGCTATGCTAAGAAATGCTTTGAAACCGAAGCATGAGCATCAGCTGCTCATCGGTTGATGTTCAGCAACTAGTGAGGGATGTACAGAGACTGTCTCAAACCAGCCAAAATTTGTGGAGGGTCCAAGGCTGGGCCGCATCCCTAAGATCAGAAAAACAGACAGGAAACAACAGACAATTGCAGGGCGGCCAAACAAGCCAGAAAGAACATTCCAAAAATAGCAGACAGCACAACATTCAGGCGACACGTAAAGGTGTACAGACAGCAGACAGGGCAGCCATTACAAACTGATATCAGATAATACAGTCAACATTTTAATCCAGCTTGGACAATGTGCCCACATTGCAATTGAGTACCTGCATACTCTCAGATCATAAACTGTGACAGTCAGGGGAGGCAACTCTGCATTCTCTACATACAGCTGTATGCTTTTGGTGGAAGCCCAGATTATGATGCTCCATGTCTTAGTCATCATACATATAGATGACCATCTACCCATGTTTTGGTTTGATGCTGTACCCCAAAAACCCAATCCCTGTGGAGGTCGAATCATGCTCATAATGGCTTCCTGAATGACAGAACCTTGGTACTGCTGGCAAGCAGCTTCTCATCACATTCCAAGCCACAGTCTGAAAACATCTTGCCCAAATCCTCTGCAATGTAGGTCTTGTAGTAAGGCTCGTTGAAGTCAGAAAACTTGCCCAAGCCATCGTCCAAAGGCAGTCTATCACCCAGCTGCACAGAGTCTGTGAGAATCAGCAGTCCCCCTGGTTTCAGGACACGCACCATTTCCTTTGCTGCTGTCCGTCTGACATCTGGCGGCAGCTCATGAAAAAGATATATGCAGAGAACCTGCATGGCATGTAACAAGTTGACATGCTGCCTGCAGAAGGACTCCCTGCAGATCTGCACAGTGTCTGTATATGCACAGTGCATGCAAGTGTGTCTGAGTCTGCGTCACGCTGCATCAGGTGTGAGACCTATGTCTGTGCCTATGTCTGTGGCTGCTGATACAAGATGGCTTGCAACGCTGTGCCCAGAGCCTTCTCCTCATGCATCTTGAAGCATCATACATGGCCAATGTGTTATTGCAACAGCAGAGCAATTTGCCTCACCACCCATTGCAAGCAGCTTGACAAGGCAGAGCTACAGATCAAGCCTGTCATGAGACGCTGGGGTAGAGCAGACACCCTGTAGCCTAAGGCCACCACTTCCCCACATCAAGATTGAGACTTCATTGCACAGTGTGCACGCACTTCTAGCACAAACAAATATGTAAAAGAGCCTCAACTCCTGGCTACACACATATTGCACATGTGCACACCGGACAAGATGTAAAGATACATAGTGGCTGCATTTCCATTTGTCCAAAGACACCGCTGAGTGGTAATCAGTGCTCATATCACAGGACTAGGGTTCAGGCACACCTAGTAGGTACCTAGCAGGAACGATTATCTGGAACGCCTGTAAATTATCATTATTATTATGATACACTGAAGCAGGTCAGTCTGTAGCAGAGCACTGACCACATCATGTGAGGCGTCCGGCTGAGGAATGTCCTCAGCTGCACCTTGCAAGAAGTGTGCACCACTGCCATCAACTCCACCCATACTCAGCTTTGGCTGCCTCAGCCGGTGCCACTCCTTCATGTTGGTGCGCGCCTCATATAAGTAATATGGGGACAGGTCCAGAGCAGTGTATGACATGCGTGGGTAGTTGTCCTGCACAGCAGCATGCACATCAGATTAGGTGTGAATTTTTGACTGAAGCCAGACTCAGACTCAAAGACTGAGAACAAGATTGAGACTGAGGCTGAGCCTGAGAGCTACTAGCATAAGACCTTGCCTTGACAAAGGTTGCAAATCTGCCAGTGCCACAGGCAACTTCCAACATTGAAGTGTGCTCCCCCTGGGAGTGTCCCAGGCTGCTTCTGGCCTGCATGAAACTGTGCAGAGGCACCAGGCTCTGCCTCTGCATGGCATCCTGCCTGCCAAGGAACAGTGTCTCTGTTGAGGTCTCGTACACACTTGCAGACTTCTCTGAGAACCAGCCATCAGTCTGCAATGAAAAGTCGTTGTCATAATTAAAATATAGGCGCAGTGCGTATCAAAGCTGAGTTGCCAAAGTGCTACATGCACACACTACACACTATACAAAGAATGATCAGTCAATGCCAGCCATCACAATTGCTTCACATACGTGGGGTCACGTCAATCACTTTGATGTAAGAGAAGAGTCAGGCAGTATGTGACAGCAGTGACAGCAGGCACCTGTGTATGACGGTAGGTTAATGATTACCTGATAGTGGAAAGTGTTGAGGTAGTAGGTGGGATACATAGAGGAGTCCAGCCAGACCCTGTCTGGAGATCCCCTCATGCGGCGCTGCAAAGGTGAGTGCAGTGCGCACGACATGCAGAGGGTCATACTGCTTGTTGCGCAGGCTGGTCATGTCCCAGGGCAGCTTGTACACACCGGCTTCAATGTTCTTGAAGTCCTGTTCAGGCAAGACTACTGACAGTGTGTCACATGGTGTTCTTGAAGTCCTGTTCAGGCAAGACTACTGACAAAGTGTCACATGGTGTTCTTGAAGTCCTGTTCAGGCAAGACTACTGACAGTGTGTGCACATGCTAGCTGCAGCGGTTTGTGGTCTTGTCCGAGCAGCACAACTGACCATGTGTTACACAGTTGCTGCAGCAAGCATGGCACTGCACATGACACTCCAGGCAATGACACTGCAGGCACTGTAGCATTTTGGACAATACAATGCAAAACTGGGCATTGCAGCTATGAGAGCACACAGGTGCCACTGCATGCATTGACATGAAGTTGCAGGGAACTCACCATAAGTGATGCAGGCATGCAGATGTGATGCCAAATGCACATCACACACAGCTGCAAGCTTACATGTGCACCTGCAAGTACAAACCTGATGATACATCAAGCAAGGCTCAACAAAGGGTGACAGCGGGCTTTTTGTATCATCAAACATCCGCATTTCCCACAGCTGTCCCAGTTTGGTGTCCCCAGCAGCTGCTATGTCACCTTCTGCTCCAGCTGCAGCTACAACGGCAAGGAGGCCTGCACAAGCAATGCTGATCAGCCTCACATCGTCATATGATCACAGCTGCCCAAGTGTGCAACAAAAGCTGGCCTACGCATATGTATATAGTGAGGAAGGACCAATGCAGCCTCGCAGGTGATATCATGCCACAAACAAAAGTCCATAACTTGTCACTGCCACAAATTTATATAAAATATGCATATGATCAGACCAACTGGTACACTCAAATGCATGCCTGTGCCACAAGGTCAGGGTATGAATGACTGCAATCTGACAGCAAAGCATGTATCACAGCATGTCAAGATCAGATGAAGAGGTCGGTCTAGCCTAAGCAAGACAATATTGGATATCACTAAACAAGCTGCATGCCCAAGGGACAAGCACACATTGTCACCTGACAAGCCCTGAACAGTCATGAAGCTGGTACGTGTGAGGTGGTATGCCCAGTACGCAGCTGCTAATGGGGAGGTAAACATGCCAGCTTCGCTCATTCCTGAAGAGAGGCCTTGCACAAACTCTGACAGCCTGTACAGCAGCTGCATCATGATCAGTCTAGCTGGAAAACAGTGCAGGTCAGGGTGTCCCTAATCAGGGTGCTCATGAGAGCGCATTCGGCCTTGGGTCTAGCAAAGCCACAGCAACAAGCCATCACAGAATGCTGCAATGAATGCAGTGATGGGTAGGCATCACGTGAGCACGCTTGACAGGAGCTGACTCTGGTGAGGTGTAGCACGTCGGCAAAATGGTATGCAGCACTAGCATTCACAAGTGTACAGCATAAACAGCAGCAAAATCATATGTGTGCACGCATGCCATGCTGCAGTAGTGCAATTGTACGCGTATTTCCAGACATGCAAGCTATACATGTGCACAGTATCAAAATCTGGATCCCCAGCTTTGTGATGTCACTGTGCATAATGTGACTTTTACAGCTTGGAGCCTTCACGCACATGTTGAATGCGCCATGACTGCGTGCTCCTGGGACATCAGCTTCGCAGTTGGTCCAGAAGTCAACAGTCGAATGAAGCTTGAAGTTACTTCTGTCTGCATCCCCTGGTTTCTCTTCCAGGCCCAATCTCTGTGCCTGCAGATGTGTACGACGAACAGTCAGCCAAAGCGTACAGCAATACCTGATGATCATCGCCTGCCCTGACGGTAGAAGTTCGCGGCAACGAGTATATATAGGAAACCAGCTTCAAATTCGGGCGAAGCCGCAAGGCCGTTTGAACATCCAGGAGATCTCACCTCGACCTGTTGTACAAGGGATTGCCCTAGCGGACCTAGCTGTGTTTCAAGATGCTTGATTTGCGGGCGCGATGTTACGACAGATGCTGGCGTGAGGGTTGCAGCAGCTCTGGGACATAGCACGCGCACACCGCGGTCTAGCTTATGCCGACTGGGCTTGCCGCTGAGGCGCGCAGGCCGACAGCCGATCAGCTGGGTGGAAACCGAAGGAGCATCTAGCAAAGCCCACTTTGTCTTCATCGGAGCGCTCATGATGTGCAGGCTGTTTGAAACAAGATCTATCTTGACGATGCTTAAATTCCGTGAACACGGTTGTCCCGGCGCAGCTTCTATGGCGATGTCTGCACGATAATGCAGTTCCAACGAACACCTTTTGCTGAGCGCACAGCGCAAGATCTGAAGCGGTGAAACGGTTGTTGCCTTGAGGAGTTATCCTCGGTGGTGTAATTGCAATTTGGTCCACGTTATGTTTTTGTACGGCAACGCACGTGCTCCTGTTGTTACTACCCTCCTGGGCAAAAACTGTAATGTTTGACTAATGGGTGACAGCTTGTGCAATCACTGCCGCGCGTCCTGCTGTGATTGATTTGGTCGCCAATTCTGGTTGAGTTGATCGGGGGGGGGGGGGGGCTGGGGGGACACGGCAGGCAATTTTTTGAATCATTCACCAGGCGGGGGCTGTGGCAGGGGGTCCCCATTGTAATCTCTCTCTGCGCTGTTTTCTCAGAAAACTTTTCTGGGCGACTTTTTAGTCGTTTCCCCTGCTGTTTCCATTCAATGACCAGGAGAAGAGTCCAAATATTCAAATGACCATGTCACTTGTAGACGCAAGCTGCAACACCATACGAGAGCTGCTAGGCTCTCTGTTGTATATATATTAATATATTCCTGGTCGGCCGGATCGCAAGATGCCAACACAGCCCCTAGTGTTCATGCTTGGCTTCATTTGATAATCAAAGGACAGACTGCATCACGATCATGACGAGAGTTTGAGCACTGTTGCTTGCATGCTGCTTCTGTTTCCAATAATACCGGGGCAGCATTCAATGATTAGCCTGATCTGGTATTTGCAATCCAGCTGTACTGAATTCCTTAGCAGTGCTGCTGCAAGGGGCCCGGTGGGTGCATGCACATGCAGCCTATCCTGATCAGCAATAAGTCTCAACGCAAAGAGCAGCCTCTAAAGATAAGAGTGCACCGAGACAGCAGCAGAGAACGTTGCAGCGGCTGAAGGCTGGGCTTTCACAAATGGCAGACGCGGCTGCCGGCCGGCAGCACTATTTGGAGCTGTTCATTGCGGCAATAATATTGTCACACTTTGTGGGGGTGCTTGGACCCTTACGCGATTAATTTGTGCCCGCCATGGCGTTTGTACTGTGTTTGCAGCTTGAGGCTTCTCTTGTCACTCGTGTCACCCTAAACTGACTGCACCTAGCTAGACTGCAATTCAGGCCATTTGGGTCGAGCATTTGACATATGTACAAGCAAGGTCTGTGTGACCAAAGTCAATTGTTTAAGTGCTCACCTTCTAATAGAGGCTTCTATACTGCTAGGCATTCTCTTGCGTGGGCATGGGGTGAATAGCTCTGAGTCCAAGAGGATGCTTGCTGGCAGATCATGCATTCAATCATGGACCTAGTGTCCTCCTCAGCCTTTTGAGATCGGAGCTGATGCAGGTCGCCATACACCACAGCAGTATACAAGTGTGATGCTGACAATACTTTCACTGCTGCTAGCTGCACTGGATCCAGCAAACAGCAGTTTACAAACATCTGGTGCTGCAGGTAGCTCAGGCAACACTGCAGCGTGTGAACATGCTGGAAACAAGTTGCAGAGCACAGGCCTGTTGACTATAGTGTGCATGTTTGGTTCAAACATTGCTTGCTGACAATTTGAATTCGCTCAAAAGACAGGCCTTTCCTCAACCTGTGCCTGGGTGCAGTCAAAGTCTGAAGTCATGCAGATAAATAGAACCTGTCCTGCATCCATGTACATATGCTGGTCTGCACATGCACACTATGCAAGAAACAAGGAGAGACTTACAGCTGGCTGTTGCATGAGTTGTCATGAAACAACATCAGAAAGGAGTGACACAACTGCCTGCTATTGACCTTTGCCACTCACTTGGCCTGTTCGTCTTCTGACCTGAGACGTGCGTCCCATTTTGCAAGCTCGTCTGCTGACAACTGTCTGCGGTATTCATCTGTATTCATGTCCTCAAGTTCCTGCTTCTCCTGCTGTCGCCTTCTGCTGGTCTCCTGGACAGATGCTGACCACTCCTTTGTGGAGTCCTGCAACAGCAACATCGCCATGTGAAGTTCATGCTTACATCAATAGTCTACACTGTCTGCAGCAATCAATTACACCATCCCTTTCTGCAATTGTCTTGAAGCTTACAGTGAAAGTAGCACTGGACTGTACTGATATGCATGCATGTATGACGCACCGTAAGCTGCCTGGCTCCTTTGGCAGACGCCTTGCTAATGTCAGATACTGCTGGTACATTGATACCCACAGGCTCTGTGTTTGCGATGCGCTCAAGCTGCAATAGTCAAGCAGGGATTTGTCAGGACCTGGCTTGATGCAGACCATTGCGGAATGCTTGCAGCGGCAAAGTCTGCTGAAGGTTGCCTTGCCTGTCAAGTGCAGTACTTGCAGCATGCCAACCTACCTGAACATGTGCAGCGCAAATCAGGACTGCTGCTGCAAGGAAGGAGTCAAACTGAAAACCATTGCGAATCAGAGGAAGGGCATACACAGCTGCAAAGGCATAGTACTTGGCAGCCTGAGTTTCATCATCTATGGCCGCAAACACCCAAGCCTGCAAGTGTGAGCAGGCTGCTGCCAAAGTGTTGTGTCTGAGACAGCGCACACTTGAGAGGCGTGGACCAGTGAGTGTACCGTCCAATTGAACAAAGGTATGAAGCTGACAACTGACATGACACCCCATTTGATGCCCTCAGGGTCAGCGTCTGTTTCGCCATAGTTATCTGATTTGCCTTGGTTCTCATCTTTGGACTTGCCAGTCAGCAATGGTGTAGCAGAGTAAAGCAAGCCAGCAGCTGCTGCTGCATAGAACCCAACTGAAAGCAATTCATTTGCTGCAGAGATCCTAGAACGGCGCTGCTGCTTTAGTGAAAAAGGCCTCTGCCGCTCATGTCGAGTTCTATTGCAACGTACAAAAAGGTCATCGCGCCGGGGCGCCCGCCCACAGAGCTGTTGCGGACCGAGCTTAACATGGGCTGCAGCTGTGTGCATGTGTTGCAACATTGCAACACATGCAATCGCAACGGGGGGCGTTGGCGGTAACGCTTGCCAATACTGCCAACTTGTCACCCTTAAGTACGCTGGGTACTTGGACAACACTGAACATTGCAACGCTGCAAACGACTTACTTCTCCAGCACAGCTTACAGGGCTGCATACATGAGAATGCCGGGCTGATTGCAGCCAAGTTCCTATGAAAGGCACCCTTGATCACCACTGTTTTTGTATACCGATCACTTGTGGCAAGGACGACTGTCCTCCGTGGTGTTTATTTGAATTACAAGGAGAGCTTGACGTTCAGGAGGACAGTGATTCAGCTACATTTCCCGTTGGCACCTTGTGCCAGTCTTCATTTGTAAGCCACCAAGCGTATGAGTTGCGTGCAGCAAGTCTACTAGCTGACACCCACCTGTGGACTATACTGCCTGCAGAAAGGTGATGCTCTCTCTCTTACAGTCGGCAACCACCAACTGGAGGGTAAAAAGGTTGCACTGAAAAAGCCTTTTGCTATCTTGGATCCTGAAGGGATAGACGAAAGTGGCCACTGTCAGTCATACAAGGTATGGGACCCAGCTTGCTGCTTACTCAGACTGTACATACAATCTTTGGGAGACCATACAAAATTAGGGAAGTGATCATTGGGCTTGAAAGTCTGCAGGTGATTGGTGTGTTACATGACAAGTATCTCTTCAAGACCCGACCCCGACCTCTTATTTCCAAGCCTGATTCTTCTAGGAAGCGCTGACGCAAGTCTGCTGCATTGCTGACAATGGCTGAAGTCACAGAGTCACTGTGAGGCTGCTGCTGCACTGAAAGACAAAAACAGCCACAGATCATACGGCTGCACTCTTTTTGCTAGGTAGCGGTGGTGGCTTGTAAGTCTTTGCTGTCACTCTGTTCCTTAGTTGCTTGATTTGACTCAGGTGCAAGCTTTGCAAAAACTCAGTCAGTGTCAAAGTCTTTCCTGCAACACAGGGTGCATGCACTCAGTCCTACCAATAAGGTACTTTGCTATCTGAAAGTATAAGCACTTGTGAGCAGTATTTGTTTGCTGACAGACTGTGACACTTAGTGGCAATGACCTGAGAGAGGCACATACCACTATTGAGATCTGATGTCCCAAAGATCTCTTCCAGCTGTGCATCTAAGAGCCCTCTGCCATATCTGAGATATAGAATTTGCATGGCACCCTCCAAAGATACGTTACCAGAACCTTCCTTGTCGTTCATCACAAACTGGACCACATTGAACAGCCGCCTAGGCTCATAGCCTGCACACAAGGTAGCGTATTTTATCAATTGACCGTTTCAGAAACGGCATCCATAAACAAGCAAAGCTGGTGCTAGCTGCCAACCTGTTTTATCATTGTTGCACCTATGGTACATGGCCTGAAACTCAGACCAATTCAGGCCTTGGTCGCAGTCCTCATCAACCTCCCAAATCATGTCCTCAATCTCGGTCTGAACAACATGAGAACTAAATGAGATCATGCATGATAGATGATAACAAGCCATCCACATGCATCTGAGCTCTGCTTGTGCCTCAGCTGCCCTTGTGTGGACAGCAAAGCTGAAGCAGTCCAACCTTTTTGGCTTTGTGGCCCATATCCAAGAACAGCGCGTTGAGTTCATTAGCGTCAATCAAGCCGTCATGATTGCGGTCCAACGTGTCGAATGCTCTATGAAGCTCTGCTGCCTCATTCTTCCTGGCAAAGCGCTCCTGGACAGTGGCATCTACAGTCAGACAAATTGACGGTGAACGTGATACTGAGGTCAGCACTGAATCTGTCACTCACTCTTGCTTCCTGATTGGCCATTTCAGCCTAGATGGCACTCGTGCGTGACCGCTGAAGCAGTTAGACCAGGGCTGACTGGAAGGATCCTGTTGTCTGGTATGTATTGTCAGCACCTCAATTACCGACAGCACTGAATCTGGAAGGTGTCAGTGACTGAGTACTACACATTTTGCTGAGGGCCACGGCTCTGCGGAAGCTTGCAAAGAGCAGCGTAGATTTCCGGGACAACTTTCTCAAATTGCAGGATACTGAATCCGGACTCAGCTGGCTTCATGCATTTGATACATGTGCAACAGTTGGGTGCATGTTCTTGCCGCTGCCTCGACGATAGCCCCACGTCAAGTAAAATTCCTAATCTTTGGATTGCCTACACAGATCCTGCGCTCATTAAAACTATCCATGGCTGAAACCGTCGAAAGCCCTCTGCTGACGGTAATGTTTTTGTATGCATGTAACGCTGCTTGTTGAAGGTGATCACCGTATGAATATGCGACAGGTACCGTTTGAGGCCTTGAAACGCGCCGCTAAGGACAAAAAGGGCAGTATGGACGAGGTCACCTCAATAGTCAAGATGTTGGAGGGACAAAACACAGCCAATATGACTGCTGCCGAGCAACTCACAGTCCTGAATAAGATGACCTTGAGACTGCAACACTTGAAAAGCAGGGTAAGTACCAGGGACAACTCCTTGCCATGCAGAGTCTCCTCTGCGCAACAGCGCAGACTTGCTCTGTTTGAAATGCAGTTGGACGAGAACAACCAAGAAGAGGAGGCTGATGCAATCAGGTGTCAAGCACGAATTCAGCATCTTCAAAAACTGGGGGCTCCAGCCAAGGATGAAGTAATCAATTGGAATAGGAAACGACTGGATCGTCTTCTTGTGGATCATTTGCTGCACAGCGGTTATTACAACGCGGCAGAGCTTTTGACATCAGAGAGCAACATAAAGGTACAACTCAAGATTGGTCGTAATAGCTTGCTGGAGGCTCATCTGCTGGCACCCTGTTGCGCTGATAGACATCAAGAGTCATGTTGCTTTGTGGTGAAAGCGCTGATGTTCAAGCTTTTTATGCAGGACTTGGTGGATTTGCATGTATTTGCTGGAGCACAGAAAGTGGTGGCTGATTTGAAACACCATGATTGCACTGCAGCGCTAGCCTGGTGTGAGGAACACAGGTCACGCCTCAAGAAAGGCAAAAACAAGCTTGAATTCAGGCTGAGAATGCAGGCAAGACCCACTTAGACACTGTCAATTACGTCGTTTCACGTGCAGCTGTGTGCATAAGTGTGCACATTGGATGTAAAGTATTGAATATGTCCTCTCTGATCATGTAGGAATTCATAGAGCTGGTACGTGAGGGCAAGATGATGCAGGCCATCAAATATGCACGAGGTCATCTAGCTCCATGGGCGACAGTCTACCTGCAAGACTTGCAGGTGACAGAACAAGTGCAAGATCAGCTATGCTTGCATTGTGTATTTCAGACATCATAAGTCCAGTCAATGTAGCAATTCTAGTGCCCCATGCACTGGTGAGCAAATGCAGTGTAATTATATCCTCCAAGAACATCAAGATGTCCTGCCCCTGAACAAACATAGAGCAACTGGTGTCTTGATTGCTGTCACACTCTTATGCTGCCAAGTTATGAGCCTCAATGCTTGCAGCGTGCAATGGCTGTCCTAGCTTTCAAAGCAGACACACAGTGTGGGCCCTACAAGCATCTTTTTGAAGAGCAGCAATGGCAATCACTGGTTGAGCTATTCTATCAAGAGCTGTACAGGCTCAATAACCTCACTCCTCAGTCTGTGCTTGCTGTCCATCTTCAGGTCAGGCTCTGCGCAGTATGCTGCCTGTCTTGTGTCATCCAGATGCTGCTCTTGCATGCATCAGATCCAGACAAGGCCAGATGTGCTGAATGCTTGCTGCCGATACAGGCTGGCATATCTGCACTCAAGCCACCCATTGTCACATCCTCTGCTCGTAAGGAAGATCCTCTTGCTCTTGAGGTGGGTCCCCTAGAGTTCTGCTGCTGCAACCATGAACACTGCCTCATAGCCCATCTGGAGAAGAATGTGACAGCGTTGAGGGCTCCTACACTACATTGCCTTGCTCATGCACAATCTACAGATGTTTCTATGCCTGTGTGATCAGGGACAGCTGACCACTGTGCTTTGCAGCAATTTCAAAAGCTTGCAGAGGGCCTGCCGTACTCTAAGCACATTCACAGTACTCTCATATGCCCAGTCACATTGGAGGTGATGAATGAAGACAACCCTCCTATGGTGGCGCCAAGGGGTGCAGTCTACAGTGAGAAGGCGCTGTCCCAAATTGCTGCACAACACAATGGGGTGTTCAAAGATCCTGAGACAGGTGTGGGTTCAATTTTCTCGCATTTGCTCAACAGTTATAAACTTTATTGTTGATGTACAGTCAAGACTCTGTGTTGAGGGTATGCTGTTGAGGGCCTTTCGTTGGTCTGCAGGGGACATGTGCGAAATGGACGAAATGAAGAGGGCCTACTTCTCATGACCCTACTGCTGCCATACGACATACCAGCAGGTGTACATTACAACGCACAGCTTGCTATTGCAAGGTACTGATTGATGAGCTGGTTGAAAGCAAGCAACAATGCTTGTCATATATACAGTTCCACACATGTATTGCCTGCTTGACATAGCATAAGATTAATTAGATCAAGTGCTGATTTGGTTTATCCCATGTTGCTTGTCTTATAGGTCTAGACAGTTGGAATTTTATAAACAAGCGCTGAGCTCGCATCTGTGAGTATGTCAGCTGTGGCCCAGGTCAATCATTGAGTTGTAAAAAGTCTTTTTGGCTGGCTCCACTCAGTGATGGCAAGGTATCATGTTTTCAAGCTTACTGTATTATGGTGGCTGTTCCCTTTTATGCAGATGTTGCCGTTGTGGATGACATGGCAGCGACTTCACATAATATGCACATATTGTGCACTGATGATGTGACGGTGCTGCTCCCAGGGACTGCCAGTCGCAAGTTTGATGCCCCGGATGCATGAGTTTGGAGACTCAGCCCCACAGAACAAGGTTTATTCATGATCTGTAACTATTGCACATTCACTCCCCTGTCTCTACAGATGAGCTAGCCATGAATTGCCTAATTACCAGCACATCATTCTGGACAAGTCAGCTGCCTGATAATCTGCCTTGTCTGTTGCATTATGCAACAAACCCACATTTGCCAAAGGGATGCTGAGTATTGTGCAACAGAGACAAGCAGGCAAGCTCAAGCTGTGAAGGCAAATAAAAAGCACACATGGGTTCACATAGTTGCTGTGCATCTCTAGGTCTGGGTCATGTGCAGAAGCTGGGTTGTCAAGCATTCCTGTTCAAAGATACAGTCTTGCTGCGACTTGGTAGGATTCTGTGACTACTTGGCATTGTCCTTTGCTTTGCTGTCTGATTGGGCTTTCTTAGCAAGCTTCTCCTGCAGTGCTTGTGCGTCCCTGTAACAGCAGCAATGATCAACTGGCGTAATGATTGTCAACACAGCTGAACAGGCATGCTTGTATTGCCAGTGTACCTCTCTTTCCTTTGCAGGGCTGACAATCCGTCCTTGTCTTTGGCTGTGGGTTTTCCTGAACGCTTTGCAGCCCTTTGCCTGTCAGTTTCCCGCTGGTTACCACGCGTCATTGTGGGGAAAGTATCAGTCGATCAAATAGGCGATACTACTGCCAGCCAGGTAGCGTGCTGATGTTGAATGGCGGGCTGCTTTGGCCTTCAGTTCAGCAGCAGAATGACACTGTCAGTTGCAGCGCTCACCAGCTGCAAAGGAGCTCTGTATCATGATCCCAGAACAAGCAACCCGCTTCAAATGTGAACGTTTTGCCGTCTCAAGCCTGGATGACCACACTAGATCCCGGGGACCCAGTTACTGCGATGTGCTGCACTCGCTTGCCTTAGCGAAGGACTCGTTGCCTTTGTTCGTGCTACGCTCGATGCAGTGAACTGTGTACTTTAAGTTCGTGCAACTCTATATGATCTTACAGCGACAGCGCCATTGACCGCCGGCCGGGATAGCGTCGTCTTGGTTTTCAGATCAAATAGTGGCGGTCGGATGACCGAGACTACGCACGCCGCGGATACTCCCGTGCTGGCTCAAAATGGAGTACATTCTACTCCCGTACAAGACGACATCGCGGCGGCCGAGAGCCACAAGAACACCGCCAACGAAGCTTTCAAAGGTCAGGCTTGCCTTGTAGCAGCTATAAAATCGGGGGAGCAGAGAAATGACTCCTTCAACACGCTGCAGAGAAGAACTATTTGTTAGCAATCGAGCTTTATGGCAAAGCCATTGACTGCAATCCTTTGAGCGCTGTCTACCATGCAAACAGAGCGTTTGCACACATCCGTATGGAAACCTATGGCAGTGCTGTAGAGGATGGAACTCAGGCAATTGCCTTGGATCCCAAATATGTTAAGGTGATGCAAGTTTGCTCCTGATGCATGCAATGAAGCCCAGCATTGTCTTGTCTCAACGCTGAGCGCAAGTTTACCCAGGAGCATAGTGTCATCTTGCGGGCACCTGCGTGAGCAAAAGCATGCAGAACAAACTTGCAGTAGTACCTTGCTCTCCTCATTATTGCTGCTCAAATCTAGCCAGATTCTGAGAGCCGTAATGGCTGCTCACATGATGGCATTTGCAAACCTGCAAGTCTCTCTAGGTCTGCTGACTACTCATGGCTTCCTGTCACAGGGATACTATCGGCGGGGGGATGCGCACTATGCACTTGGCAAGTACAAAGATGCATTGAAGGACTTCAAGAGTGCAGCTAGGCTAGCACCGCGAGATCCAGATCTGCGAAAGAAACTGACCGCCTGTGAGAAGGAGGTCAAGCGAATACGTTTTGAGGAGGCACTGGCCACCCCAGTGAGTCACAACTAGAGCTGTGATTGTCTGTACTGCCATGCATTGAAATGTCACTGTCTAACTGTCTGTACTGCCAAGCAACATCATGTCCCTGTCTGTACACCCAACACAAGGCTTTACTGGAGACTCCCTATGTAGCACACATGATGAATGTATGCAGGATGTTGCCCAGACCCCAGTGGCTGACACTATTGACATGGCTAGCATGTCAGTTGAGGACAGCTATGATGGCCCTCACCTTGAAGGTGTGTTGCCCCGGACATTACTTATGTTGCCTTTGCTGCTGACCTAACGCAAAGCATCGTCGTCCAGCAATAGCTGTCTATGTCCCATCCTTCTCGTCTTGACATCATAGCCAGGGAGGTTAGAATGCCAGCATGTTATGTACTAGTGTGCTACCAAAGACAGAGCAGCATGTGGTGTGTGAAACACAACATCTTGCATTGCCTCACTTGTACATAGCTTGACGATATGATGCACGCTTGTGGTACCATTACATTCATACTTAGGGCTTGCCACTGCTGAGGCCTCCAAACAGGTGTGTTCAGATGATTGCACACATGCTCCTTGCAGGGAACATTGAGGAGGGCTATACAGTGACACCAGGCTTCATGCAAGACATGCTGCACAGGTTCAAGGATCAGAAGCTGATACACCGGCGATATGCCTTTGCCATCATCTTGCAGGTCAGCCTGCCAAAAATGCTTTCACACTATGTAGTCTTTTCCTACTGTATTTGCTGCTGGTTTTGCTGCCTGTCTGCTGACCTACTTGGCTGGTAAGTGCATCACTTATCTTCAGATAACTTCAAGTGGTCATCACAATATCAACTGCAGTTGTGAGAGGCTGACACAGCGGCGCTGCTTTGGCTGGTGTTGCAGGCCTATGAGATTCTGAAGGGGCTTCCATCTCTGGTGGATGTGCCTGTGCCAAAGGGCACCAAGCTGACAGTGTGTGGAGATGTGCATGGCCAGTACTTTGATCTTCTCAATATCTTTGACATCAATGGGCTGCCTTCACAGGAAAACCCATACTTGTTCAATGGTCAGTACTGTGGCTAGCGCTGGATGTCATGCTTATGACTTCCATTTCTGTTTATTCTCGCTTGACAACACCATGCTTAGCCTCTGCACTGTGGTACCATGCAAGCTTACACACATGCATGACGCTGCAGCCTGTGCAGTTTAGATGCTTGACTGAGATTGGTCATACTGTGGCAGTATATCTGTAGCATATTAGATATTACAAATGCCTGGCTATATAGGAGACTTTGTGGACAGAGGGTCATGGTCAGCAGAGATCATCTTGACCCTGTTTGCCTACAAGGTCCTGTTCCCACACCATGTACACCTTGCGCGAGGCAACCATGAAAGCCGGGGCATGAACAAGATCTATGGCTTTGATGGAGAGGTACACAAGCTGTCTGTAACACCCTAGCATCACAAACATCGCATGCTGCAGTTGCTTGGCTCCACTTGTTTGTGCTGGTTTGGAACCTTGATGTTGCTGAAAGCTTTAGGACATGATGCTATGGACTTGGCATTTGTACAGCCAAGCAGATGACCACACACAACACAGGCATGCATGGAGGCAGGCATGCATCGTAAGCTTCTCCTTGTCTGCTGGTTACAGAAGGTTCACTTTGCATGCCTAGTGCACTAGACATGCTTTGAAGGCCCTGTCAGCTGTAAGTGTGATTTGCATGTGTGACGCCTTACAGGCCAATGCGCAAGCCAGATGATAGTTACCACACACTTCTTTGGAATGCAGATCAGTCACAAGTTCTCATCACAGATGATCGAGCTGTTTAGAGACACCTTCTGCTGGCTGCCCTTGGCTCATGTTCTGGACAACCGAGTGCTGGTGGTGCATGGGGGCCTCTTCAGCAAAGATGGAGTCAAGCTGTCTGACATCAGAAGCATTGACAGACATAGGTAAGTTCAGTGTTTGTCAGCACCCTTTTCTTGCAGTCCCATGCAGTCTTTGATCAGTGTACAAGCGGCTGCATCAAGCAACCCATGCTGCCTGTGTACCCTCGTTTGCAATATTTCAGGTATTTTTGCCCGGCAAAGCGCCCAATAGACATCTGCTGCAGCATATGGCTGCACCAACACCAACATACTCTGCTTCGCATCTGCATCTGTCCAGGCCAGGCTGTGCACTGCAGCAATAGGTTGCCTTGACAGGCATCTGAGAAACAATCCACTCTAGAGATTGCCATCAGCTGATGAGGGTATGTGAACATGTACAGGGAGCCTCCTGAGGACGGCTTGATGTGTGAAATGCTGTGGAGTGACCCCAAACCAGCTGAGGGGCGGGGCCCCAGTCAGAGAGGCGTGGGTGTGGGCTTCGGCCCAGATGTCACCCGTTACTTCTTGCAAGACAACAAGCTGGACCTTCTGGTCCGCAGTCACGAGGTAATCATTCCAGCTTGCGTCATTGGCTTTAGCTGCCATACATTTCAGCTGATCCGCTGAAATCCGCCTGCTTGGACAATTTCATGTGCTGTCATGTAACCAGTATATCGCATGAACATGTTTTAATAGCAACAGATTGTGTCTCCAATTCTCGATTTCAAACCCCTGCAGACTCGTCAGAAAGAGGGAGCTGCCACCTGATTGCACTCACATGATTGCCGCTGCAGGTGAAGGATGAAGGTTACGAGATAGCACATGATGGCAACTGTATAACAGTCTTCAGCGCACCCAACTACTGTGATCAGATGGAGAACAAGGGGGCCTTCATTACCTTCACTGGCGGGGACATGAGTCCTCAGTTCACCCAGTTTGCTGCCGTGCCCCACCCTGATGTCAAGCCCATGGCTTATGCCTCCTCAATGATGGGCAACATGTGGGGATTCTGACCACATCAATCATAGTCCATGTATGACACAACCAACGAATCAGACAGAATGCAGTGTCAGGTCCCGCTATGTTCAACATACAGGTCATCTCGTTTTCCAATTCATGTTGTATAAGGCGTGAAGTTTGAGCCACTGAGGCAGCAAAAATCATGCTGCCTCTGGCTCTTGGAGGGTTGACATGACATTCAGAGGGATCATGTTGTCTGCATGCTCTGAATCTTGACTGCCATAATCTATCAATTTCATGGCTTGCTTTAAGCAAATGACGTTGTAGGAAGCTCAGAGTGGCGTAATGACTGTTGCTGATTTAAATAGTACAGTGCCCTGTCCTAGGATGCTCTGAACATCTTTGCTTCCAGGTAAATTTCTTTGATGTCTTTGTGCTTAGATTCTTTACATGAGCACCTGGCCCAATTTTTAAGGTCTTCAACCTGACAGCAGAATGTTTGCCTGGCAATGCACCACAAGCTATGTAGAACTGTAACATAGCTTTTCATTGATAGCTGGTGTTCAACAAATACCACTGTTGACCTTGAACAGCAGTGGCAGGCTCTATTGGCAATCACGGAACACATCTATCTAGGCAGGGTCTCCTTGAGCTGTATCTTTTGTACACAACGCTACATGTTTTTATGGTACAACTCAACATATCCATCACAGGCAGCAGCAAGGCAGACTGTGCATGAAGCAATGAAAGCAGATCTGGGGCATCAGGCAGCTTTGCTTCAGGTGCTCCAAGTACTGAGTGGCAAGAATTTCATGACATTACAGGACAAACAGCATCCAGCCATTCACGCAGCTTTTTGGCTGCAGCCGCTCCGCCCATTATGCTCTCCAGGCGCTGCAAGGGCAGCTCAGCAAGGCCTGCCAGACTGGAGGTAGCATTCATGAGGGGCCTGAAATTGGCCTCTGTCACACCGGGCAGACGCCGCAACATGTCAACAGCAGCTGTGTTGATAACAGCCTCTGCAGCCCCATCAGGCTGCCCATCACCATCTATTGGGACCCCTATGTCCAGCACATGCACGGCTGATTCTGTTGAGAGGGCCACGCCCCACAGCGTCATTCACGCAAGGATCAATGGCAGCAAAAAGCATTGTCAGCACACAAGGTAAAGTGCTTGCTCCAGGCAACCAACCTTGTGAGAAGCTAGCACAGCGCAGAGGGAGCGCAGCAAGCACAGCGCAGAGGGAGCGCAGCAAGCACAGCACAGAGGGAGCAAAGCAAGCGCAGTGCTGAGTGAGCTCACCAACAGCTGCAGCTGTGACGGGGTCCGGGTCATCCTGGTTGACCTTGAGGGCCCTGAAGATGTCTGCTGTGGCATGCAGGGAGCGAGACCAGATGATGCGCAGGCGGGGGAAATGGAGGGTCAACAGGCACAGCTTGCTGATCAGGCTGTGTTGCTGCACCACACACTTAGCCCGCTCAGCTTGCATGGCAGCTACATCGCGCAGGAAGCAGGAGAGCAGCATGAAAACAGTGAGGCACTCCACGTTTCGTCGCTGCTGTGCAGCCTCAAAAAGACACTGTACATCACACTGACTGCGATATACTTTTGCAGTATACTCTGGTTGCTATATGCACCAAGGACAAACGGCTGATGCAACAAGCATTAAAGCAGCATCCAGTACATGACTGCAAGAGACTCACCGAGATGTCAGCGCCTATCTCAGAGACAGAGTGTAGAGCAAAGGCTTTGTCACGCTCAAACTCTATGAGCAGGATGGGAGTCTTGTAGTTGCGTGACATGGCCTCTGCCTGATGGTACAGCCGCCCTGAAATGAAGGAGCCCTTCAAGTCACTGATAGACTTGCGCTCCACACACATCTCCGGTGACAGGATGTAATCACCCACCTGCGTGTCATCATGCAATCAATCCTTGCTGGCAGTCGACAGGCACCTTTCTGAGCCTTTGTGAGAAGACAGATGAAAGCAGCTAGCACAGTGCAGCTTCAACAGAAAAGCCATGCTGAGATTTGTGTAATGGCTGTCAATTGGTCAGAACATGTCCCATATCCTCCTGCAGCAGCATTTGAAACCTACAGCTGCATAGCCGTAGGGCTCACCTCTAGGGTGACAGGCACAATCTGCAGGCCCTGCTGGTGCAGTACGGAGGGTAGGCTGCTCATAAACTCGCGCACATCAATGACCAGCCGCTTTGGCATCGGCTTGGTACTCAATCGCCCTCCTGCAGAATCAATACGCATGTGTCAACAAACCTACGGGTAGTAGCTTAGACGTACCAACGCAGCAATAACAACTCCAGGTTATCACTTTGTTGTAGTGATGCAACATATATGTGCAAGATGTCATTGGGCTGCTGGTGACACCTGCTCCCACTGGCTCACTGGACTCTTAAGACAACTGTCATGGCATAATGGCAAGGATGGCTGGCAAAGGGCAAAAGGCAAAGGGTCAATAGTGCCAACCTGCTCGTCTGGTGAGGGCATTGTAGGTGGTGCCAGGAAGGGCCTCCTCCACATCAGGGTGCATCAGTGCTTTGGGCCCCACCACCACCTGCCAATACATTGCACTTGTCAATTCCCTGGTATACTCCACACTGATCACTAGAAGGTTCAAAGCTGCTGTGCCTAGTTGCTTCCAAGAATTGCAACTTTGTAGTTGGTATGTACGTGCCGAACAGACAGGCATGCCAAATAATCACAGATGAGTCTGCAAGCTTGCTTTTGATCACACACACATGAAGGCATGCTTGCTCCAAGGTGTGCAGGGCAGCATGCTTGCAGAAGGGTTAGCATGGTTTGTGACGTTTGCAGGCATGGTTGGTAACATTTACAGGCATAGTTGGTAACATTTACAGGCATAGTTGGTAACATGTACAGGCATGGTTGGTAACATTTACAGGCATGCTTGTGGGAAGAGAGACACAGATGGCGGTGGCCCTGGGTGTGGCTGACCTGTGCAAGGTCTTGCGCCAAGTCTGGCAATACCATGTGCTCCTTCTGCCTGATCAGATCTTTGAACATGCGTACCTGCATGCAGCACCAACATCACCCTGCAGCACAGTCGTCCTGAAGGACATGCACCTGAAAGCATGATCAGCTGCGTGTGCACCAGCTTTGATCAGCTGCATGTGATCAGCTGCGTGTGCATCAGCTGTGCGCTGTCACTGATTGCCCAGCCCTTAGGTACAGTAACGGGCATACATGTTTATGTGGTAGGCATGTTTACCAGCTGGCACACACACTATTTACAATATATTTGTGTGCTAATCACATCACCAATTGGCATAGACACTATTCAGAACATCATTTGCTGTGTGTACAAAAGGTCAGTGACAGGGCATGGTCCTGCTGAGGTCCAGAAATGGATGAACTTGGTTGGTGTGTGAGATGGCAGGTTGCTGACTCAGCAGCGGTGCCAAGAACAGGATGTCAACAGGGAATGGAACGGCACCTCTCTGGCCACAGCAGCAGTGAACTTATCAGCTTCTTGGCTGTCTTCATACAGCAGGTTGTACACGCGCACTGCCCACTCTGGCCTTTCAGCCTTGTAAATCTGCACCAACTCCCTGATGTCACTTTTATTGTCATTGCCATGCTAATGATCTACAGCTGACAACCTAACAACCTTATGCAGCTCATGCACTTTTGACCTTGCATGCACTTAATACCAGCTCAAGCATATGCACTACTCCACACAAGGTCTTGCACAGTCTGCAGTCATGCAGATGTCAATCACTGCTGATCTAGCTCCATCTTGCAAATTATCAGCCAGATAAGGGGAGAGCTCAGGGCATAATGCAAAAACACTACACAGGCTAAGCAGCTGCCGCTTGTTTTCAGCCTGAGCAAAAGATGGTGGTTGCACCTCCAGCTGGCGCACAAAGGTGACATCAGGGTCGTAGACTACCACAAAGGCTGGCTTCACGTCCCATAGGATGCTCTCCTGCCGGCTGTCCAGGGCATAGAAGACAACATCCTTCAGCAATCCCTCCTCACTCTCACCACCCGCCGCTGCAATCCACACCATTCATCACATTTGCAATGGACTTGACTAGGTCTGTTTTGACAAGGGCTGCATGTTGACCGTGGACTTGTGGACAAGCAAAGGGATCAAACTTCCCAGTGGGGTTCTGACAGATATGGACTGAGCAGCAAAAGCCTGAACTGTGGTCATGATATTGCTTGGACTCTCACTGCAACTGCAGTTGACCTGTTGACTTTTGCATCCATCCAGACACAAGCGTCATGCTGCCCACATGCCTGGTTGAATCACTGCATGCATTCACAAATGTGTTGTATGCTTGGTACTCTAGCAGCCTCACCTTGTGTAGCATGAGGAGTGAGTCCAGCCTGGGGTGGTGGAGACTCTGGTCCATTTGCTGTGCCAGGCCTGCCAGAGGCAGCCCCTCTGCCCTTGCCCCTGGAGCCCTTGCCACGAGTGGCAGAGCCGGGGTGAGCAGCCTCTTGCTGAGCTGCCACTGCCTTGGCCTGTTTCAACAAGGCCTGCTCCTCATGAGGGGTGGCACCACGACTGCTGAACTGTGCAGCTCGCATTGCCTCCAATCTGCACCAGAAGCAAGACTGTATCTCTCGGCTCGTTCAGAGGTATATCAGAAGATTGCTGTCACAGGCCAATGCTGTGCCTGAGTATGTACTGAGCCGCTCATGAATGCTTGGCCGGCAGCCATGCATGGCTAATTTGTATCAAGCAGAGTGATGCTGTTTAGGCTCCTGTCTGCATTGGCCACAAAGATGCTGGTATGGGCTCTCTGAGGGCACCATTTTCTACACAAATCATGCAAGATGCTGTGGCAGCACCTGTCACTGGATTGGCCTGAGTAGGCATCCCTGCCAGAGGCAGAGGAGCCCCTACCCCCTCTAGAGCGGCCCCTGCCCCTGAAGCCCCCTCTATGCCCCCCTGGTGCGCCCCCTCTGGATTTGTTGTCCAGGCGATGCAGCAGGTAGGCGGAGAAGAGGTCTTGCATGAGAGCTGCTGCACCTCCACCTCCTAAGCAGCTCTTCAGTTGCAAACAGGTGCGAGCCTGCAGCTCACATTTGCATGTCACCTCACATCCTGCAGATATCTACCATATCACAAGCTGGAAAGCGTTTTTATTACTATGTATCATTAACAGACACAGGCAGCTTGCAAAAGCTCAAGCTTGTGCAGAATCGTGTATCGTGCATCAGATTACCAATGGCAATATGATGATGATGTGGTGTTGCAAGTTGTCGACATTCGTCTACAAAGTATAATCAAGAAGCAGTTACTTGGCTCAGCACTATTGCAACAGAAGTGCAAAAGAGTAAAGGTGAGGCAGTGACCTCTTGGGCCACAATGAGGATCTGGGCTTCACCAATTTGCTGCTTGACTGCACTGGCTTGCAGTGAATCTGCCTCAGGCAAAGTATCAGTCTGCAGTCGCAGCCTCTCCTGCTGAATCTCCTGCACCATTTACACAGGCAACTTCAGGACAAAGCCAGAGCTGCAATGACACCAGCTGTGTTGATGCTCTGCAGCAGTGATGGAGCGTGCTGAAGGTTGCATGCAAATTAGCTGCCTGAACCTGGACCTGGCACTTGAACCAAGCAGGCACTTGTGTACCACAGACATTACACATGCAAGCCCAACATAGCTCTTACTGGGCTTTTCCTGGATGCCAGGAAAGTGAGTCTTGTCTTTGTACTTTTGCTGTAGAACAAGCCAGCTGCAGCACATTAGGCTTCAAATGTTTCATAGGACATGTTGGCAGCGGCAGTGCGCGATTGTCTAGCACCATAAAGGTGAGATGGATGAGGCCTGTCTGGCCAGATCTTTCAGCATGACAAGGCAGCATGACGAAGCGCAGAGGGGATGAGTGGGATGACCTGCAGAACCTGCTGCACCAGTCCCCACTTGGGCATCTCCTCTAGCACTGCTTCTATCTGTGGCCCGCCTGAAAATGTGTCCCGCATTTGAGGAGGATTTACACAAGCAGCTTGCCAACACACAAACAGCGCAAGAGAAACAGCAGATCCAGCTGCAAAGGTTTGAGTGCCAACAGACTAAGCAATTGTAGGGTCCCTGCAATGCGCCTAGACCTGCTTTGACAGACAGACAGGCAGCCAGCTCTTACAGCAGCAGTGAACAGAAGCACATGACAGACCTGCAGAGGCACCATTGGCTGTTGCGCCATCTGCACGTTTCCTTTTGCCAGCTGGTCCCTTGCTGCCAGACTGTACAGTGTACACACGCCGCTTAGCCTGCATCCAATGTATCACATGTCTCTACACAAGTTGGCACTTTGCCAGCTTGCTGTAAGTGTAAACCTGGTGTGTAGCGAAGCTCATTGTTGACAGCACAGCCACTGGGAGTGGGCACAACATGGTCACTTGACAGCGTCCTGTGTTTTGGATGGGAATGACAGGCAATACTGAACGAATATGCATGGTGCAAATTTTTTGCTCACCCTATACCCTCAGACAACAGACAGACAGCTTTGCTTGCATTGCATGGCGTGTACAGCAAAGCAGTATGTTGGCATGCACAATACTTGTACGCTATTGCCTTGAGCATGGAACCCGAATATGCATACCTGCTCAAAAATGGTATGAGCAGCATCGTGAAAGAGCCAGACGGAGGTGACACCTTCTGTTGCACGTAGGTTCTCCAGGTACATGAGGAAGGTGACCGCATCAAAGCGCAGCAGGTACTCAGCCAGTGCCCTCAGCGTACGCAGATCTTGCACTAACTGCATTGCAACAGGTCACACATGAACTTGTGCAGTTTACAAAATTATGCAGCATCTGTGTTTACAGTACCCTGAGCAGGCAACATGTTTCACACCCAGTTCAATCTTGTATCTGCATGTAGTTGACGACACCCAGCAAGGCCTGGACGAAAACATGCTAGCATCCAAGCATCATTGCTGTGACACTCTCATGCCCACTCTGAATGTTGTATCAGGGGTGACTTACCTTCACATAGAGCTAGACACAATAAAGTGTTGCATGGAAGGTAGCAGGCAGACCTGCTTGGTCTTGGGGCTGACAGTGTGCCAGACAGAATCCAGCTGGCGCCGTACAATGTCATCAAAGCTCTTGAACAAGCCGTGCTCCAGAGTCAGTTCACTGGTGTCTATCTTGTTGGACTTGCGCAGCTCCTTCACACAGGAGTCCATGAGATCAGAAATGGCATCGTATATTGCGCTCATGGGAGGGCTGAGGTGCAGCCACATCTCCACCAACTGCACAGCACAAAGTCTCTTCGCCTGTCTTAATGCTTGAAATGGTGTGATGCAGGTGCTGCCTGTGGGTGCAAGCAAGTGCCTTGGAAGGGGTAGACCTGCCCATTTCAGGCCATGTAGCTTGCTTGATGGCTGGAATAGAAGGAAGCAGCATTCAGGCAGTGACTCAAGGTTGAGTGAACAGCGTGTGCAAGCAAGCACACCTCGCATTCGTTCTTTTCTAGAGAGTCCTTGACAGCAGCCTGGTACCTTGGCCAAAGAAACAACCTTCGTACGTACAGGGCCTTCATCGTCTTCTCAATCTGCAGACATACATCATGTCATTACACACTTCTGTCAAGCCAGATGCAACTTGGCTTGTTGGCAACAGCAGCCTAGGCAAGCCCACGTCTACTCGATACAGTGAGGCACCTGCTTGAGTGAAGCATTCTTCAAACATGCAAGGTAAGAAAGAACAATAGGATACGAAGAACAATGACGCATGGAAGGTGCACTTGCTTGAAATGCTTGACGAGGGTAAGCACTTATGGGTCATGCAGACTCTTGCTGAGAGATGTCCTCATGGCACTACTAGGCAGTCAGCGCAGCATGCAATGGCAGCGAGTACCTTGTTGAATCCCGACGCAAAGCCAGTGGGCTGATCTGTAAAGGCTCTCACAAAGCCATGCTTGTTTGCCATTCTGAATAACCTGACAGCAAAAGCCTCTCCCGAGGAATCTGTCACTCTGTGAGCATTCATTATGACCATGCCTGCAATGTGCTGCCCTTGTATGCGGGCATTCAGCATGTCAACTACTAGAATTCTGGTGGTGACAAATAAGCATGGCTTGCTTCTGTAAAGCTCAATCCTGCTGCCAGCTGAGACTTCATTTGTTACATCGTATGGCATAAGCAACTGCATGTCATCTGCATTGCTTCCGTTTGGTTGTGCCTGATTTGCTCCATCTGCAGCCTGACAACCTGCTGCTGAGGTATCTTCTGAGCTGGCTGTTTGAACAGTGCTGAGGGGATCCATGCGTGCTAGCTCGCGGTACAGCATGCTACGCTGCCAATCTGCGCAACCAAGGACCAACACTACACCCTGCTGGGCTGCTTCCCTGCGTGCAGGAGCTGGGCCTCTTGCCAGGCATAGGTATGCAGACACCTCTGAGCGTTGTTGATGTGGCACAGCAGGAAGTTCACTGTGATGCGCCCAACTCAACTCACCTCCTCCTCTCCATATGCAGCCTGAGAATGACAGCTACAGCTTTCTGCCAACCCATCCCTGCAGACATGACACACATGCCATCCTCCCGAATCAGCTCCTCTACCATCTGCATTCATCCAACATGAGTGAGAACCTTCCAGAAGGCAGCAGAGGGCAATGCGCCTCTGGAATTCACAAGGTATAGCTTAACCACTCTACACACTGCACATTGATCAGACGCTCGATGCCGCACGTCTGTACCTGACGTTGGAAGGGAAGCAGACTGCCCATAACTTGATCACTTCTGTGGTCTTCTGGGGTCATCGAAGACTTGAGCAACCGGAGAGGGAGGTGAAGCTCTCCTGTCTCGGTGTCGTGCAGCGTTGCACCAGAAAGAGAAGAACTGCTTGCTTTGACGGGGTCACAAGAGAACCTCAGATTTGCGGTAGCAAGAGCACGCGCCGCTCCGGCCCAACACAGCAGACCTGGAGCGGCCGTGCGCTGGCTTTGAAAGAAGAAGAAGAGGAAGATTACAAGCTTTGGCCAGCCAACAAGTCTGATCGCTCGTGGCAGAGCCTCAGCAACCCTGCCAAACGTCATTCATTTGTGTCAAACTAAATGTCAGTGACCTCCAGATAGAGATGCCCTGTCA
>JAABUP010001562.1_pt1 | contig 47971 bp, 73 predicted proteins | sample 5559201 | NCBI WGS metagenome assembly JAABUP01 (sample SAMN10711887, study PRJNA513373) | rock metagenome | isolation source: Antarctica rocks | place: Antarctica
TGCCAAGCTACTCGCACCACTACCCAGCTGAAGGCACGTCGCATGCCGACCAGGCCAGCAGAGAGCCAGCAAAATGCCGTGCCGGCCGGACGCCAGCAGGACGCCAGCAGGACGTCATGCCAGCAGTTCCCATGCCACCAAGTCGGTCAAACAAGTGTCGCATAGATGATGGGCAATTGCCGGTCAATTTGCCGGCAAGTCCCTGGCAAAGTGCCGGCCGAGCTGGCCAATTCACACCCGGTCAATTGTCACAATTTTGCCAGAAATACGACGCCACAGCTCAGGAGTGAGTCCACGCTCTACGCGTCAAGGCTTGCGACTGGGGACGACAGAAAGCAATCTACCTGGCATATTACCGTATGCAGACCAAAGCAAATGCGGCTGTGGCATTCCGCATCAGCACGACTCAATGGTGCATGGTATGAGCTGGTCTCCTGGCCTCCTCCACCTGCATGCTGAGACTGAGCTCTAGCACCTCCGCAGCCATGCTGGTGCACTGAAGACAAGTGTCAAGCCAGACCACAGTGACACATTGTTGCAGTGCCATGCAACTACAAAAAGTATTAATGAGCTACTCAGCTTGGCACATGATTCTTTAGTAAGAAGTCTCGCAATATACAGTGGGCAGTGTGCAGCAGTATTTGACAGCTCAGCAAGGTTTCTGAGCGCCCTGGGGAACAGGCCCTGTTCCCTTGAATAGATTGGATCTCAGGTATACGTTCCCAAGGGTACACTGATTTGCAGAGCTTGGTAAAGTGCCTGGATCATAGGGGTGTTGTGCTAGTGTTAGATACAGTATGCAGTCAAGCAAGGGTTGTGGTTGGCTGCGCAATGCACTAAATGCATTGGAATGCATTTTGAAGGCTATTTCTGAGCATACCTGTTGCACAGTAACACGATGTGCCTGCAAGATGGCTGGAAGCTGATGCCTAGAAATTGGCATCTGGGTCTACAGATGCTCTTATGCAAGGAAAAGGACAGGACGGACAATGCTGATCAGATTGTCCTGTATTATTAATGCCAGACATGTTGAAAACCTCCAGTACCGCATATTCAGAAGGGATCGATTGAAAACCTATACAGAAGGAGTCAATTGAAAACCTCCAGTATCACATACACTGATGGGGCATGTCAGGCCAATGATACACAGCTAGCAACAAGTTCCTGGGCAAGGCAGAGTCAGAGCTTGTCCAGCTTTTGTGGTGATGTCTTAAAGATGGTCCAGCAATCCCCAGCATGGCCCCCAAACCAAAATTGGGTCAGGACCATGTTGATGCTGGGGAAGCGGATGAAGCAAATGTAGATGCAAAATGCATGGCAGTTGCATACCTCTGACACTGCTGTTGCTATAGATACTGCAGTTTCACTTCTATCTAGCTGATGATCATCTATAGATACATGCCTCCTGACACAAGGCAACATAATTTGTGAGATCAATCTGCCAGTGCTGTGTGAACTAAAACTGGGCAAATTTTGGCATGCTTAAGTCAGATGCTGTGTCCTGAGGTGATCTGAGTGTCCACTTTAGGCCTGATGTCCGCCATGTTCTGTGTTGCAATGACTCAGAGAACTGCAAAGGGGGTATGCATGTGGCCGCCTTGGCACTCTCCAGACTTGCACCCAAAATGATCTGTGCTGTAGTACGAGAATGGAAAGGCACACAATGGTACCGGTGCTGGCAGTTGTCGGCAGGTCAGCAGTCAACAAAGGCTTGCTCTGCAAGATCAATAGCACGCCCCAGTGCAGCTGCTTTGGAGACAGTTTCCTCATACTCAGCCTCAGGCACTGAGTCTGCTACAAGACCTGCACCCGCCTGCATTCCACAGAGGGATTCATCTTGGCATGTCAACAAGCTGCTTTGTGCTGCATTGACATGAAGCAATACATGCTACTTGCTGAGGAAAGAAAAGCATAGGCAGAAGCTTGATGACATTGGACAGCAGACGAGCATGCCATGGAGCTGACTACTATGTACTGTAGCTACTACAGTCATACAAACAGATTGTGCACATGAAAGCAACTTTGTGCTTGCTGCAAATGCCCAAGCCACTCAACAAAGCTGACAAAGCTCCACACCAGACACACCTGGAGGTGTACAGTCCATTTCTTCCTGCCTTTGGGATTTCCGCTGCTGCCATTGGTGACAGGGTCTTGGGATGGGGGAGGGTTGGGGATGACCATAGTACGCAGCGCCAGGGCAATGTCCATGTTACCATTGTAGGCAACATAGCCCATGCCGCCCCCATAGGGCCCTCGCTTGTTCACTTCAAGCTCATCAATGATTTGCATAGCACGCACCTGCATGCAGCCAAACAACAGTCTCCACAGTGATGCCATTGTGTACCAAGAGGGCCAGCATTGAGTGCTGATCGGTGTATGCAGCATGTCTACGACACTTCAAATGACAACAAGAACTGCCAAAAAGTATCCTAGTATACAGGATACCAGAACCTACTGCTTGCAGCAAATTGTATCTTGAATGCGATGTTGCAGACCCAGTACATGCAAGTTGATGCGCAGCACAAAGTAAACCAACAGAGCTACGTCTGCTTGCAGCAATATGTGTCTGGAACGCCATGTTGCAGACCCAGTGCATGCAAGTTGATGCTCCGCACAAAGTCAGCCAACACAGCTACATCTGCTTGCAGCAATGTGTATCTGGAACGCCATGTTGCAGACCCAGTGCATGTGTATTGATGCTTGGCACAGAGTGAGTCAACACAGCTATGTCTAGTTACAGCAAAGGAGGCAGTTGAAATCAGACCTTGGGGGCGCCACTGACAGTGCCAGCAGGCAAAGCAGCCCGCATCACATCCCAAGCATTCAGCTCTGGCAGCAGCTTCCCCTTCACAGTAGAGGAGATGTGCATGACGTGGCTATACCGCTCCACCTCCATGAAAGTTTCCACGTTGACAGAGCCCATCTGGGCGACCTTGCCCACATCATTGCGGCCAAGGTCTACAAGCATGACGTGCTCTGAGCACTCCTTCTCGTCTGCTAGGAGCTCCTTTTCAAGGGCTTGGTCTTCTGTGGGGGTCTTGCCACGCCGCCGGGTGCCTGCTAGTGGCCTGCATGCATAACAGCTGTGATTTAGAATCCAGTGCAGAGGCTAACTCAAGCATAGATGCAGACAAGCTGCTCAAAGACTGTGCAGGTTTACACACCACTGCTGTGATGCCAAAGCTTCCTCAGATGCTATGCAAACCCTGCATGTTGTACAGCTCAGAGAGTCAAGAGGTCTGTCTCATGTATTGGTTGATGATGTCGGTGTGACTCATGCATATTCATGTAGAAGGCTGACTGCACAGGATGAGTACACTAGCAGGGAGATGTGTTACCTGTTGGTGACTATCCGGTCATGATCCAGTCTGCAGAGGATCTCTGGGCTTGAAGCCACCAGAATGGAGCCTGCAGCTTGCATGTACACCATATAGGGGGATGGGTTTACCACTCTCAGGGCCCTGCACGCACACCCTTACACCTCACTTGCTGTCACCCCAAAAAGAAAAGAAAAGAGAGCCGATAATGAAATTTGGCATTCAATACAGAGAAGCTTCAGGTGACCCTAAGTTGGGCCCAAGCTTCCTTGGCCTTTCATCCAATTGCTGTCAGCCAATCTATCCATTACTGGTATAACATGCAGCAGTCATGTTGCAGTAGAGCTTATGCAGACCACAGAAGCAGAAATGGTTTGATTCTGTCTTGAGATGACAGAGAGAAAAGGAAGGATGATGCAAGATGGGCAGGCATACATTTGCATTTGTTAACACTTGCTGAAAGCACACAGGCTGGTTGCCTGACCTGTAGATCTCAAAAGGGTCTGCTTGAGTGTGCCTCTCAAAGCGCTGACTGAGCACAAGCTGAAACACATCTCCAGCCTGGATGTGCTCCTTGGTTTGGGCCACACCTGCTAGGTATTCCTCTTTGGTCATGTTGGAGTTTGTTGGGGGATGCGGCCGCTTACTCAGTGATAGTGTGACCTGGCATCAGCAATAAAGACACCTTCAGCTTGGTACACTAAAGAAACGCAGCTGCTACATGCCTGAAAAATACATTTCAGCATTCCTTCTCAGGCCCGCCATTGTGGTACGCATCTAAAGGTTGTGTCACAGAGCTATGCTGCATGTCAAAGGTTTGTCATGATTTCACACTGATTTGCAATGAATTCTGCAGCACTGCAGGTTGTGGTCCGGCAGCTGTAGCTGTCTTGTAACACAGGACGCTCAGGATGCTGCTTTCCACACTATACAACAAAATATACATATGACAAGTAGAGTAAATGTGTGTTGCAGGATGCATAGCAGATACAGCAGAAAGGAGGGCATAGTTGAGTGGACAAGTCTGAGCTCAGCAGCTATAGTCTCTGCAGCAGCTGAATTCCAAGAAGGACACAGAAGGAGCAGGGCATGTTTGTTCCCACCTTGCCATTGGTCAAGTTTGGTGAGTGTTCATTCTCAATCTTGCGACTGGTTCTGCGCAGTTGCTCCTTGCCATGCTGATATGCATGTTCTAGAGACTCGTGTCTGTCCAGATGTACCCAGGTAATGACATAAGCCAGCTTTGTTGCCTGGTCAAACACTATGACTGTGTTGTAGAGGGCCATGTGCATGTCTGGCAAGTCTCTGTCATCTGTGGGAGCATGACTGAATGGTAGCTTGCCTGAAGCACGTACAAGCTGAAGTCAGTCATGCGGGCAGGGTTAATTGTTTACTTGCTGCTGCTTGCTGCTGAGCAGAGGAAAAGTCATTTTGCAGTGAGGTCATGCACATCTATCGGTTGAAAATATCGCAGCAATGAATGCTGTCATGCTGCATCAGGTGTGGCATGCTGCTGCATTCATGTGTAATTTGCTGAGCTGTGTAGATACACTGCTGCTGAGTCATGCCACACCACTTTGTGTGGCTGCTTGCATACCTGAATAGACATAACGCACAGTATCATAACCGCTGTAGCCAACCCAGCCTCCTGTGAAGACTTTAGGCAAGCCTTCATCATCAGCTATTTGCCAGGCAGCGCTCATATCGGCTGGTATCGAGATTGGATCCTCTGATGTCTCGTGCGCTGTTGTGCCTCTCTCCCTGTCCTCTATTCGTACATCATTGCCTTTGGCTATGATTTCAATCGACGGCTGAGCTCCAACATAGCTGTATCTACCCTATACCAAACAGCACAGAGGTGCAAACACAAATGTTGAAACATTGACCCAATGCAGGCTGCAATGCATGTAGGTTGATGCAGGCATGCTTGCAGCAGTCTCCACGCATGACTTATGCAGGCAAATCGGCAACAGTGCCACACCTGTTGTGTACCGTTGTTGACAGCTTCAAATAGAAAACTGGGTGCACTGCGGTCATCCTGCCGGACTAGGCATCTATACGCAAGGACTGGTGTGAGGTGATCACTGAAGATGCGCTCATGCATTGGAATCACGTTCCCTCGTTTGGCAGCCTCTTTGAAATCTTCCAAACCAGTGTCACCGTCCAGGTCTAGGTGTAACTGCTCTTGAACCTCTGTGACAACAACTTTGCGTGTGACAGCTTACTTGCTGAATGTGTCAAGCTCGTACACTAGCTTACCTGACACAGCCGCCAAGTCTGCATCTGTCGCGGTAGCGTTAAGAGCAGAACCCATGCGCATGACCTTTTCTACTCTCGGTGCTGCCGGGTGCACTATTTGGGAGCATGACTTCTCCGAGCTGCCACGTCTCTTTGCGCAGTGACGCAATGATGGAACGGCGTTGCTGGCCAAGCAAGCTGAGCTGACGCTGGGAGGAGATGTCACCAGATTGGCATTACCACACCTCATTTTGGTGAAGCGTTCTTGGAGTCGATGCTGAACGCAGACTATGCTACATGGGTTCAACTTACATCGGAGGTCTGATCGACTGTGATCGCAAGCCGACTGCGTGCCTCGGTCGTAGATGAAGCGGGCGTTCGAGAGTAAGATTGATCCTTAAACGGTAGACCAGGCTTCTTCTTCTTCTGGTCAGAATGGATGTCAGGGTCGCTTCTGCTTCCGCAGTCTCATGGCCGGATCTCTTCCCAGTCTCAGTCTTCCTCAGTCTAGCTGCTGCATGATGCCAATGAGGTTGCATGGTGACTTTACGCCCGCAAGGCGGCGGAGAGGAGAGTGATGTCAGGTATTGCCTGTCTTTGATTGACTGTAATCTGTATATAACAGCCAACGACCTCTCAGCCGTGTTACATATAGCTGCAGTTCAGTTATTTGTTCCTGGTGTGCAGAGCTGCCATCTCCACGTGTTCCCGATCTCGTTGCCAGGTTCGAGAGTCAGGCAACACAGCCACAAAACATCTTTCAGGCTGATAGACAAGTCATGCAGCGCACCAGCAAGGATCGATCCGAAGACAGCGATGGCTCTAGCTCGTACAGCGACGATCAGCAGTCCGAGCAGCCTCGTGTTCTGCCTCGGGCTGTCAGTGCTGAGGATGGTGCACTCAAGAAAGCAGCACTTCAGGTCCAAAGGGATTTAGCTGGACTCAGAATCCCTGAAGTGACATCAGCTGCAGCTCAAAATGCAGCTGCTACTGCACCAATGCGTAGCACGCCCCTTGCAGCAGGACAGCTGCAAGGTAACAATGAGCCAGATCCCTCAGCATCAGAGCCATCCAGGCTGTCACCTGCTTTGCTGAGGGCGTTAGACGCAGAAACAGATGCACAGGCTGGCCCTGGCAAAGCACCACCTGCCAGCCTGGCTGTGCAAGCTGCTGACAGCCGCAGAGGCACTGGAGACAGTGTAGCAGAGCCCCTGCCTTCATCTGCATATTCAAAGCGGTCAGGTGCTGCCCCAAATGCCCGCAATGACAGTGTCCTTGAACCACTTCCAGCGTCAGCATACACCGCTAAGCAGCAACCCTCACGCTTTGCCAGTCCACGTGGGGCGCCTGCCCCTGCTGCGTCAGAAAGTGGGGACTCAGACTCTGCAAGTGATGGCTATCCTGAGGCTGCACCCATGGCGGTCGCTGGTGCAAAGCCCAGAGGCAAGGCAGCAGACGCAATGGGCCTCACAGTGGCTGTGAAGGCAGCAAGCAGGATGAGGACTGAGTCAGATGTGTCACAGGACGCTGACAACAGCCCTTCCTCAGCTCGGCCCCTTCTGGCAGGGCCGTCCTCATCTGCCCTGGCTGCTGCACCAGGTTCTGTCACTGTCAGTCCCAAGGGCAGTGTGGTAGGCTTCATGCCAGTCCCAGCTGGCCAGCACCCCTTGGAATCTGAGGACTATGACACCATGGTGAGTCCGACTCTTTGCAACTTGACATGCTGACAAGGCTTGTGTGCATGAGGTGCCAGTGTGCCTGTTTACATGGACACTTCCCTGACACCGTGGCCGCTGTTGTTATGTCCACCCAGACGTGAAGGTCTCACAGCATGTGCACTGATGCATTACCATTTCTGACAAAGGTTGCTATCATCACTTTCACAGCCCTTGCTCAGGCCACAGTGCCTTGGTATCACTGCAGAGTGCAGACTCAGATCCCACTGGTGGCCGCCCCCTGCTGCGGCAGAACTTCATGCCCTCAGATGACGCAGCCTACCGGGAGGCCTCCTTTGCTCGCTCCCAGGACTCCATGACACAGGCCCCCACCTACTCCCGCCTGGCAGCCCAGAGCACAACAGGCCGCCACGTGCAGATGTCAGCGCCCAGCAAGTCTCGCATGGCCCCTCAATCCTCAGCTGGCTCCTTTGCATCTGTGGCTAGGTCTGAAGCCAGCTTTGTGAGCAGCATCGGGGGCAGCAGGAACAAGGAGCAGGCTCTGGCTGACACCTATGCTAGGGCTTGTGCAAGGCTGAGAGCCCTGGAGGTATGTGCAGTGTGGTACTTTGCATCTCCGCAGGACAGTTTCAACAGATACAATGCTGCTGTGTCAGATTCCCAAGACTGCAGGTCTGTTGTCAGTGATTTGACAGCATTGTTGTGAGTCCATGAGCATGCTCCTGTTGCATATACGTGTCAAGGCGGTCATCATCTGACTTGGGCTTGTCTGTTGCTTCAGTTGTGCTTTGTACACATGAAGCCAGATGCATCCTCTGCTTCACAAGACAGCCCCACAAAGTATGTTAGCAAAGACATACATGTTGTGTTTCTACCATTCAAAGCTGTGGGTGTGAGTGCTGCAGGAGACAGAGGGTGAGCTGTTCCAGAGGAAGTCTCAGTGGTCAGAGGGCTTTCAATCCTTCATGGAGTTTTACTGGCGGGTTGTGTCCTTCTTCACATTGTGGAAGACCAGCATCCAGTCTGTGGAGGGCAAGCATGGTACCAGTTTTCAAGCATATGCTTCCGTGTGTTGTGCTGATTAGGAACCCTTAATCTTGTATACAAGTGCACAAGCAGCCTGAATGTGCAGTTTCGAGGTGCTGCACAGTGTGTTTTGATGCTGCATGCATGAAGGAGATCTGTTGGGGGATTGTGCAACTGTGTGCTCATGCTGTCAGACGCATGACATCATGGGTTATTTATGTCGTCTTCATATACTAGTCCCATGTCTGTAGGCCTCGTCCATATGTGCACATAGTACATGTACACATGCATGTGAAAGCATCATGAGTACATAGAGTGTTCTGTGCAGGGTCTAACGTGTCGCTGACACTCTACTTCATGCGCTTTGCTTTCTGGTTGAATGTGCTGATGTTGGCCATTTGGGTGGTTCTGGCTGTGTTTCCTTTCTTTGACAGCCCACCCACATCCTTCTCCTGGCAGCTGTTCAAGGAAACCAGCCCAGGCCTCATGGTGCAAGGCTATGGTTTGGACGACACCTTCTTGGTATATGGTAAGTTTCCAAGGGGCTACAGCAACCAGCATCATGCAATGTTTGGTTGTACAGCATTTGCCTGCATCAGTTGTACTTTCAGCTCACAATCTCTTGCTTGTGGTGCATCTGCATGTGATGTCTTGCTGCCTTGCACAGCCGCACAGCACAACATGTGCCCATTGTGAAGGCATGTATAATTCAGCATTGCTGTGGCATGAAAGATGTGCTTCACAGGTGGGTACAACTACACTGTGGGTACAAAACATGGCTTCTTCCGGCCTGATCTGCTGTGGCCCATTGCCATGGGTGGCATGTACCTCTTCAGCCTCCTCATCCTACTGTATGTCATTCAGCAGCGTCTGCAGGTAAGTGTATGTATTGCGTCACGATACACAGTACAGTCTACATGTGCATGAGCATGCAGGTGTTGTCTGTTGATGCTGTCTATCCTGAAAGAATGCATCAAGTTTGCATTGTTGCTTACCAGCTCAGGTCACAGGTTCTTACCAGCTTAGGTCAATGGGTCTTTGATGATGTCTGATGATTTCATTGACGTCTGATGCACCACCTGGTCATTGCAACTGCTGTGTGTATGGTGACTTCTGGAAAGACGACCTGGTCCTGTTGCATCTGTACACCTTGCATATGAAGGCAAGCCTCTTGACCAACGTCACCAAATCATCCTCAACTTCCCCAATACAGTTGTATTTGCTGTGTGTTGGCCAACAACATTACAGCAAACCACTCAGTATAATCCAGAGCATCCTCTGGCTGTAGACAAAATGCAGTGGGGTGAAGCATAAATTGGATGAGCATGATCTGAATTTTTACCTTTCATCAGATGCACGTCTTCCTGCAATTGACCTTTGCTTCTGGCAAGGCAGCAACAGGCATGATGTTGCTTCACGCTGCCAGATGCTGATTGCAAGGCCTACATCCTGTGCATACCAACCTCTCTTACTTGCAAGCACTGGGTGAGGCCACCAGACAGCACAACATTGCTGAATGCCAGACCTTCATTGCCAAACATCGTTGATCTGCACAATACCACCTTGCAAGCTACAAACACAACCTGTCTGCAAGTGCAGGGTGAGGGCGACAGTGGCTTTGTGGACAGCAACAAGCTGTTCCCCTTCTCCACGGTGGTGTTTGCCAGCTGGGACTACCACCTGACAGATGCTGGGGCGGCGCGCAACCTGCGTCACTCCATCAGGAATCAACTGAAGGAGATGGTGAATGATGCCTTGCTGGAGGACAAGATTGAGGACACCAGGACCAAAGTCAAAGCCTACATACGCAAGGTCTGACTGCATGTCTGCCTGCCTCACACTGGCCGAGCACTTGCACTGGCGCTGCACTTGGCAGCTTCTGGTTTGACCCAGACCCAGACAGCCACACTCCAAGCCTGGTTTTACCCTCCTGTCAAGATGTTGTTTGCTCGTTCGGGACGTGACAAGAAGCATCTGTTCCCTGGATAGATGCAAATCATGTGCATGTGTATGACACAAGGATGCCTAAGCTGGTCAATAAACAACACTGCTGCATGTCCCTGCATGTTACGTGCACATGCGCCAGCAGCTCCAACCTGGTCCTCAATCGATTTAGAAGCTTCAGCAGCCAACAAAGCGCATTCTAATAGCACATGCAAGTGACAGCGGCATAAGAGCAGCGATGCAATCATTCTTGCTAACTTGCAGGCCTTGCTCCTGATCATCATCTGGCCTGGCATTGTCGGCTTTACAGCAACTGGCACCTTCTTTGTGATCAAGTATCAGCAGCAGATCATCCAGCAGCTGAACACCGGATTTGGGTCCACCATCTGCCTGTCCTTCATCAACATCATCAGCAGTCAGCTTGTCTCCTTCAGCACCGACCTTGAGGAATGGCATCCCAATGTCCGCACCAATGTGAGTCTTCCCACAAGGCTAATTTCAGGGTTGGCCTAGGCCTAAGATCGCTTCACTGTTCAAGTTGCCTACAACCGCCTGCACATGATCAAATGAGTAGTCTGCGTTTTATCTGCAATATGGCATTGGCTGGCTGGTTGAAGTCAGAAGTCTTGCTGAGGCTATGCAGATGAGTCAGACTTTGTTTGTGCAGCTGCAAAGCTTGCGCACTGTCTGGCTGTGTTTTGTGTTGTATGTCAAGCTGCACTGTACAGAATGGTTTGCTGGCCTGTCTGATGAGTGCTGTTTTTTTTGCAAAAGGAAACTCTGCATCAGATTTTCCTAAATACAAAACAACATCTACTTTGAATTCCACGTCTTGTTTGACTGTCATTGGCGAGTTGCTCAACTTCACAGATGATGGCTGCCATGCAGGTGGAGGCTGTCAAGCTGTTTGTGCTGAAGACAATCAACTTGGCCACCCTGGTGTACACGCTGTTTGTCATCCAGACCAACGCTAACTCAGCCCAGAAGTATCTGCACCTCAGCAACTACAACGACTACTTGACGGTGAGCTTGCAGAGCTTCTTGCACACCGTCTGATGCCAGAAGTCACAAGCAGGCGTACATACTACTTCTCAAGGCTTGATGTGGCCTGAGGCCATCTGCAGGAGCGCAAGAATGTGTTCATTGCACCGCCGCTCATTGAGTAGCCTGACAAGGCAAAGAAGAAAAAAGAAAAGAAAAGACTACGCCTTTCGGCGTCAATTTAATGAGAAGCCAAGTATCATACCGGGCTGCCCAGGCCTGACAAGGCACATTGTTCAGCCTGATGCAGAAATCAAGATCAGCTTTCCCTGGACACAACACTGACAGTGCACTGCGTGATTGCAGACATGCAACCCAGACCTGGGTGCAGTGGCTGCTGATGCACAGTGCAGCAAAGGCCTGGAGTGCTGCAATGCTAACTGCGCTCTGCAGACCAACACACTAGGCCTGCAGGTAAGCTGCACTGCCTCTCCCACCTCCTTACTGTGCAGCATGCCTCACACAACTCTCGCAATCAAAGCAGCTCTGCACTAGGCTCACTGACACCAAAACACCACCCAGGCTTGACATGCCAACCCCCCTTTCTGCACAAGTATTACTTTCAGCAAGTTCTGCTCCTGGCTTGATCGCATCAGGTATATGATCCATTGATCCCCTCTTTCTGCAGATTTGACAGTCACTAGGGGACTGTCAAATCCCCTGGTGGGCATTTGATAGTCACAGTCTCAGCACCCATCACAGCGGCACTGTTGCCTCGCAGCAGAGGCTCATTGCAGTTGGCACTGCAGGGGTATTGTGTGCCAGGGTGCGCTGAGGACGTAATTGGCATCACCTTCTACAAGTACATCTTGACCAATGTGGCGTCCATCAATGGCGTGGAGCTGCTGTCAGCCATTGGCAAGAAGTGCCTGCATATGGAGTCTCTCATTGACGCACCCTGGGTGAGCCTCTGTACAACCATCTACTCTCCATCTGTTGCCCTCAGTGCCTCAGTCTGCGTTTTGCAGAAACGCTGCAAGCATGTGTGAGAGCTGCATGCTGTATATGTGCTGACTGCAACTCACCTGTGTGACAACCCTTATGTACACAAGTTTGAACTTTTGCTTGTTTGCCATGGGAACACTACTCTGCTTCTTGCTGTTCACGAGATGAGCAGACCTGCCCAGATGCTGATGTCTCTTATAAACCCAGCATCTGGACATCACCACTGCCTCTGCTGCTGTATGAAGCTGGCCTCTTGCAGTTGACAACTGGCACCACCTCCCTTTGTTGCAGACAAGCCACTTCTGCCTGGTCATACTCACAAACATTGGCATGAAGATTTTCAGTCTGATGTAGAACACATTAAAGCATGATATCATACCAGGACCTCAGACAAGGACCTACTCACACAACTGTATGCACTTGACCCTAGGGCAAGACACATGGTCAATGCAAACATCACTGTTCTTGCCTCTATAGCCCCAGGTAGGCTCTGCAGCCCCACTAGAAACCAACTCCCTAGTCATGGAATGGATGGCTCCTGAGCAGCCCGGGATAATATCTGGCTTCTTATTGAATTGACACCAAAAGACATAGTCTTTTACTTCCTCTGTTCTTTTCTTTGCTTATGGTATGGATGGCTTGTGGTGCAGGTGGTGATTCAGGTGATAGAGAACCAGGCCCTGGTGTGGCTGGGCAGCATGTATGCTCCTCTGCTGCCAGCCTTTGGCCTGGCTGCCAACATCATCACCTTCTACTTCAAGTTGTTCCTGGCAGTCTGGTTGCACAGCCCCCCAAAGACGCGCTACTCTGCCTCCAGGACCTCCAACTTGGCTTATGGCCTCATGCTATGTAAGCACGCCAACCCACGAGTCACAGTTTTCTGTGTATCACAAGAACTACGCTGCTAGATCCTGACAATGACCAGTAATTCACAATGTCACAGCATGTTGGCTTAATGGTCATTGTTAGCATCTACCAGCATTGTTGTTGCTGCAAATACTTTTGGGTGTGCAAGGATGTACAATAGCTTTCAACATGTCCAGGCAGGTTTTACCTATATATTGTACACATACATGCTATGAATCATACCAGACATCGCAGATTTGGGCCTTTTGGGCCCCAGATCTGTCTTTTGACTCCCCTGATGAGCCCTAAAGACAATGATAGTACACAGACACCTGCAACAGGCTGGAATCTGACAAATACATTTTTGCTTTCTTAGCCGCGTTGTGCCAAGCTTTCTCAAAGCAGCGACTAAGTCCCAACCCATCTAGCTCAATCTGGCATTGGTCTTGGATCTGCGCCCATAAAGCCTGAACATTCTGTCATCCCTCGTATGATCCCCTGCAACACCATTTGTGGGGTCCCTCTCAGTACATAATGTTTAGGTGGACTAACTGAGGGGCTGAATGGGTCTGTCTGTGGTGCAACAACAGTTGAAACCTGACCTGACATGTTTCAAATGCAGTGACAGTGGGATAACCCCTTGCAACACCATTTGGGGGGTTCCTCTCAACACATAATGTCCAGATATGGACTGACTGAATGGCATAATGGGTCTGTCTGTGGTGCAGTGACGGTGGCAATGACAACAGTGCCCCTGGTGTATGACCTGCAAGTGACCAGGCAGCGGTGTGGGCCCCACCAGGGCACCAGCATGAAGTCAGCCCTGGTGGCTGCCATCAACACTCAGAAGTAAGCCCACTCATCCCATCCCACTTTCATGTGAATGCTGGCAAGGTTTGACTATGTAGTCATGAATGTGAGCATGCTTTGCTGCATGTTCAGGTGGAAGAAATGTGTCACATCACCGTGCCTGACTGAGCACGCTTGTGCTGTCAGCACATCGTGCATCATTGAGTGTCTGCATGCATTTGAGACATGTGGGTATGTTGCCACGCTGCACCAGACGCTTGTACATAAGCTGCTGCATTTCTGCTGCACAGCATGTCTCTTGGGGTACACTAGCAGCTTTGGCCGGTAGCAGCTGTGCTGCAGCAGACAGGGTGTTTGTTGGCCAATCCATAAACTGAAAGCATTGACAAATCTTTGAGAGCACTGTTATACCTCCTTGTGCTCTCAGTAAAGGTGTACATCAGTGCTGTAGTGGATTCTGAATTGCATTGGCTTTGCTCAGACAGTCCTGAATTACTGGGGCTGCAGATAGCCTCAGCGCCGGCATTTGCGATCAGGCTGCCATCTGCAATGCTTGCAGGTTCTTCAACACAGTGTTGACATGGCTGATCAACCCCATCGTGCTGGGCAGCATCATTGTGTTCATTGCCTTCTGGCTCATCATCGCCCGGGGTCAGCTGAAGCGCTACTTCAAGGAGTCCACTAAGCTCAAGGAGGAGTTTGACAAGTACAGGCGCGAAATGCAAGTCAAGGTCAGTCAGCTCATGTGCATGCATGCACCACCTCAGGCCTACTGCATCCATATTTATATTTCCACTGCTTTCCAATCAGCATAAGTTCACATCAAGCGCTCCTCTTCTTTTGTACCTGCTCTGGTTTGCAGTTTACAGAAGCCTTCTAGACCCTGTTGTGCCTGTCTGAATGAGGACTCATGAGTGTCACAGCAACATACCATACATTGTGTAGCAAGTCTTCACAAGTAGCCTGTGCAAACATGCTATGATATGCTCAAGCGTCAGTTTTGTCACCATGCTGTGTAATTCCCATGCTCCTTCTGCATCTACCATGTTAGGCTCATCTGCAGCAGAGGGGTGGATGTGTGGTGTGAGTGTGTTGGTATGCTGACATCCTCCAATGCTACATCATCCTCCTGTTTCGAACCCTTGTGCTTTGAGCTGGGCCATGGACTCTTTGTCGAACTGAACTTCCACCAGCTTGGGTTTACCACCACATACACCTGTGCTTTCAAGCCAGGATGTCTGATGGGTCACAACTGGCTCCACACCCCAGACTGTAAGTCCCAAAATGAAATGAAACAAAAATGACTCAAGCTTGAGTAAGCTCTCGCAGGTGTTGGTGACGCGCAAAAGGGGCTCCCGGGCATCGTCAATGGCTCCCTCGGCAGATGCATCCTTCTCCTCTGGGAAGTCCTTCATTGCTGCCCAGCATGCTGAGGAGGCCAGGCCCTTTGCGGAAGGGCCCCTCACCAGAGAGGACCGCAGCATGACGCATGAGGGCATCTTGCTGCATGAGTCTCCTCAGGTCAACACCTTGTCTATTCACATGCTTCAGGAGTTGGCTTTTAACTGTCCGCCTGCATTGCTAGCAACAGTAAAATGCTAAGCAGCGTGTCCTCTATTGCCAAGCTTGACGTCAGCTGGAACTCCGCTGTCTTACTTGCCTTGTGCTGACTGATGCGCTGCATGCTCTTTTGAGTCCTTTGACCAATTAAGCTGAGACACAGTTGTCTGCCCTGTGTGTTGCTGAAAGCTTCTGCCATACTGCAGCTTGACCACACATTTCATTGCTATGCAGACTCCCAAGTCCCCAAGTGGCCTCAAGCCTGTCAAGTCCAACCTCAAGTCCTCAGCCCCACCCCCACCAGCAGTAGACAGGCCCAGCCCCACCCGCTTACCCCCCCTAACAGACCAGCCGGCCCCTCCAGCTGTTGGCCAGACCCTTGTCAGCCAAGTGAGCAACAGCCCCAGAGGGCTGCGAAGCATCAGTCTGTTCATGCCTGATACCAGGACAGCCAGCGCTAGCAGCAATCTGAGCACAGAGCCTCTGCAGCAGGGCCCCAGCAGTAGTGCTGATGCCCCTGATGATTTGGCTGGGGTACATGCAAGGGCGTACATGGCAGAGCAGCGCAGACGCCGCGGCACATCTTTTGTAGATGCATCTGGGAAGAGGTTCTCAACAAATCGACAGTTTTGCCCGAGTTTTGGTCAGTATGTACATATATTCAGTTCTATAGCAGATCAAAGGGCAGTTGGGCAATACAGTAATGGCTGGTGTCTGAGGTGCTGCAACTTGCTCAGCAGTGCTTATGTGAAGACCACAGCAGTTCTGTCATGATGCAGCAAGTTGTTTTTCTCGCCTGGTACGTAACCATGTGTTCCTGCAGTAAAGTCATGCACACCGAAAGTAGGCAGCCTGATGGCTCTGCCTTGGCTACCTTATGTTAACTTTCTTTGCTGAAGTATCCAATGACAACTTCAATGACTGCGTCAGAGGTCAGAGCAGTGTCTTTCAATGTTGTCCTTAGGTAGACTATCTGTTTGCAAGTTGCAGATTGTGCACACCGTAGGTCTCGTCTGTTTCCAGTTCAGTTTCAGCTGCATTGAGAAGATTGTGAGCTTTAGTGTGTATAAAAGCAGAATTAGGGAACTTACCGTTGTGCCTACTGGTTATCTTCCACCCATGTGAGTTTCAGGCTGCTGGCCGTGCTGACTTACTGCATTATAATATATGCTCATTTGTCTTTGCTCAGCAAAGTCTGCTGGTTCCCTATTGCACACAGGACGCTGTCCCTCTGTCAAACGTACAATGTCATGCAACAGCAATTTGTGTGTTCACTTACCATTTGTCTGGCTTGACCAGGTACTGGCTCATACAGTGGCTATGTATTTGTTCTCTTTTCTCTGCAGAACACAAATGCTTTTGTTTACCTAAACTGCACTTGTCTCAATAATGGCTATTATACAACCCCTGCTATTGTCTCTGAAGCTTTGTGTGACACTTTAAGTGGATGATGCAAATTTGATCTCCAGATCACGTTGTTGAGTCTTAGATCTGTCTGGGCTTGCATGTAGCTCCTTAACTGCTCCTTGCACGTGATCCGCGTTCACCCGCACGAGCAACCACGCCAAGTCTGTGATATAGCACAAGTTAGTTTAGATGTGTGAGTGTGGATGCGAGAATGCCCTGCGGAAAAGCATTGCATGTAGCTCCTTGCAGCGGTTGAACACGTTGATACGGTATTGAGCCATTGTTATAAAAGAAGTGCAGATGAACATGACCCAACACAGCAAACGACATAACTATGCAATTGCTGAGTAGAGCATATTCTGCTGTGTGCTGCGCGAGTGAAAGAGGTGCAATCAAATAGTGAGATGTAGAGTGCTGAAGATACCAGGCTGACATGTGTGTTGCGCAACATCAGTGCAAGCTATGACCATTCACTTCACGTGAGGAATCCACATCACTGAGCTGTTATCCCTGCTATGCTCTCAACCCAAGCAATCTGCTTTCTGGTCTCTGCTTCTTTCGCCTCACAAAATCCCATGATCTGTCGGAACATCTGTCAGCAATCTCTGCATGACTCAGCTTGGCCTTGCCGGACTCTGACTGCTGATTGAGCAGCTGCACAAATAGCACAGGACATTGCTCACGAATTTGGGCGCTACAAGACGCTAAAACCTGAGCATTGCCAAGCTCTGCTGCTGATCTACACGCCAACATGATGCATTCGCTCTTTGTGTCATGCTGGGCGCATTCCAGCAGCACATGCAAAATGGTACCATGTACTGCTATGCCCTTCTATTCTTATGGCCCATGCATTCTGGTACTGCCTCTAGCAGCTGCCTATCAGCTGCCGTGTCATTCATGATGACGATGTGCACAGTCAATTCTGCCTGCTTGCAGTGTTGCAGTGCACGCATCACATTTGCTGCATCCATACAGCATACCCGCAACAACTGAAGCAGCTGCTCTGGTCCTTTCTGCAGCTCCTGCTGTAATGCTAGTTGCTGCTCTGGAGTGCAAGCTTCAAGGGCTTCTGACAGGGAGGCAGTGGCAATTTGGCTCAGTCTGCCCTTCCTGGACAGGTGGGTTAGGGCAACCTTGCAGCCCAGGGTTCCAAGCTTGTCAGCCCTGGCTTGCAGGCTCTTCTTCATCTTTGAGGTAAGCTTGTCAGCTCGTCGTGCAGCTTGTGTTGCTGCTGCTTCCTCTGCAGCAAGCACCAGAAGCCTGTTCAGCACAGGGTCTTCAGTCGAATGAGATGACAGTGTGAGTGCGCTTTGATGTGCCATCAGGCCTCGACATGAAAGGTAACACATTGCTTTGGCTGCTTTGAGTTGAAGTGCATGAAGAACTCACAAAGATTGTTTGAGTGATTTGAAGTTGCTTGAAGTTGCAATACTGGTCTCAAAACATGCAACAATACACTGCTGGCATCCAAAAGTTGCAGATGCCCACCATCAAGAACACCGGTATACTGCGTCTCTTGGCTTCCTGTTACTGATAACAGACATGCTTCACACAATCTGTGACGCAGATCCTTGACACGTGTCTCTTGTGTACCATCCTTCAGCTGCTTGATGATTGTCACTCTGTTGTCAAAGACTGCCTCTTTTCGCCGGCCAAGACAGGCCTGGTGAAAATGCCTTTGACAATGCTTGGCACCTTCAGCTTGTCTTGCAACCGTGCCAACCTTCCCAGATTGAAGGAACTGATGCAGTAAAGGATCTGAGGCTGTGGCTGCTGCATCAACTGCTTGCTGGTTGCTACCTGCTGTCAGTCGCTCGTATACAAAGTCACTCATACAGCAGGTGAGGCGGTCGGTGCTGCCTGGCTGGCTGCAAACATAGCATGTAACTGAGGGAGGAAACAAAGCTTCATGTGCTCCAGTGCCAGCCATTTCTGCATCATCTGCTGCTTGCATAGACAGTATAAGCAGGCCTTGCTGTGCGTCAGGTGGAGGCTGCAGGGGGGGCTGTTGCCCTTCCATGAAAGCTCAAAGACCGGTTGCAAGCTTGACACCGTAAATGTTGTCGCAGCGAGTCACAAGCAATCTAGTGCCACCTTGTGCGTGTTAGCAGCTTGCACTTGATCACTACTTTCACAAGCCTAACAGGACCTGACGCAATCTGATGGACAGCGAAATTGACAAGCGCACCAAATTTGCCACATTTGCATGCGATAGTGTCAACTGTGATCTCTGCCGCTCGCTCTGCCGCTCGCTGTTATAAATGCATAATGGCAGTCGATATCGGGCTACAAACTGGAATTGTAAATGCTCGTTCATGTTCACACTTTTAACACTCTGGGCAGAAGTCCTGGGTATTCATCAAGAGGTGTGTAAAAATTGATGAACGAAAGCAGCTGAGAGGCATTTGTGGTGCAAGCTAGCATGATGGCTTAGACGGCAATGGGAAGCAGAGCCCAGGCCACAACCAGCTTGACAACGAAGTGATCTGCTCGGCCGCATCGAGGCAGTGGAGAGACTGATTCCGGTCGGTTTGTTGTGGATGATGAACTTTATGTTGCGTAACGTATCACAGGCTGCAAAGTAGGCGGCTCATCACCACTGTCGGTGCACGCAGCACAAGACGGATCTGGATCAGCAGCAACCCACTTGTCCTGACGTGTTTGTCGTGCACAAACGGCGGCCATTTCCCAGCGGAAGAGCATCTGGGTTGTCAAGCTCGGCCGGCGCACCGTATGTTAGGCAGTGGTTGTTTGCATCTCGCATGCATATTTGCTGATGCATGCGCCTGACCTAGCCACCAGACAGCATAACTGCAAGGAGGTCAGGCTGTCACCATGGCAGAGGCATCCACTTCAGGTCAGCAGGCAACAGGCAAACACAAGGCAGGCCCGATGGAGGACGCAGCCTGGAATATGGAAGATGAGCAGGCAGAGTAGGTCTTTGCGCCTTTCAGTTGCATTCATCATAGGGAATGTGCATGCCCTGAATTTACTTCCAGCAGCATACTCAACCCAGGACACTTGATCCACATTGCACAAGCACAGCATTTGACAATAATTTCTTGGCATGCTGTAGAGAGGATGAAGCCCTTGCTGACATGAACGCATTTAACCGCGAGTATGAGAATGACAACTCCTGGGAGCAACTTCAAGAAGATGAGTATGGACATCTTAGACCACTGGTGAGCCTCTCAGAGCTCCTCCCTTGTCAGCGCATGTCTTTCTTGCACTGTGTCTGCCAGGTTCAGCAATCAACACCTCGACCACACCTCTAGAGTCAACACTCTGTGGTGTGTACTTGACACAAGGTTGCACGCAGGATGTGAGAGAAGAGCAGAGAGCAAAGCGGCGGCGCCTCTTGAGTGCAGCAGCCAGTGCGCGCATCCGGCGAGGGATGATCAGGTATCTCACGGTATGATAAACATAATGTCATGCGACTGCCAAGTAAGCAGTGCAGCACCTACACATAATAATAATAATAATTTACAGGCGTTCCAGCTAATCGTTCTTGCCATTTACCTACTAGGTGTGCCTAACCCTAGTCCTGTGAGCCAACATGCACTAACATGAGACACTAATTGCACCCAAGGGGTGTGCGCTGACAGGGCGAATGCCATAGACGCATTTGCGAGGCAGAAAACCTCTGCCCACTACCCGACACGGAAGCCTGGAAAATCAGCATGTTACCACTGAGGCTTGAACCCGTGACCTGCTGCATCACATCCTGACACATAGCAGCTTATACCAAAGGCTGGGTGGACCCATGACGTGAACCAACCTGAAAACGCTCACAACCCATTGTGAATTCAACCTGAAAATGCTTGCAATACATTGTGAAACCAACCTGAAAACGCTCACAATATCTTGTGCTGCCTCATGCCTGCATTTTGCAAGCCTGTATGGTCTCATCATGACTTACATCTACATTCGGAAATTCATCATCTATGTGCCTGATGTGAACCAAGCCTACTTCACGCATGCTGTTTCATCCAAGACGCATGGTCATTGCCGTTGTAGGTGCTGTTGGACATGAGCCGGGCAGCTTCCATGACAGACATGCGGCCCAACAGGGGCGCCATGATGATCCAGATCCTGCAGCTGTTTGTGCGGGAGTTCTTTGACCAAAATCCCCTCAGTCATCTCAGCATCATGATGCTGCGCAATGGGCGAGCAGAGAGGCTGACTGAGCTGTCTGGCAGCCCTGTGAGACTCTCACATTGCACACCCTTGTTTGTCAATGCCTCCTTTGTTGCTTGTGTAGGCAGCCTTGCAGCAGAAACGCCACAAAGCAGTTGCAATCTGTGCTTGAACTTGTGACTTTACTACACACCCGAGCACCAGCTCCAAGCTCAACACACAGGCTGATGTTCCAATTGACACTGTGCGTGTTGTGCCAGCTATCATCACAGCTCAGCACAGATTGCAAAAACAAGCTTCTTGCACCTGCATTTGGTACAAAACCCACACAGGGCATGCAAAACCATTTGTCTTTGTGCCACTTCTCTGGTGTTGCCAGCTCGCTTGCACTGATGAACATCATACAGCCCATTTCGACTGCTGACTACTGCCTGTTGACTTGTGCACGTTAACTTGTGCCTGTTGACCTGTGCATGTTGACTTGTGCCTGTTGACTGTGTGCACATGCCTGCAGGAGGCACACATCTCCAAGCTGAAGGAAGGCTTGGACGCCGGTGGGGATGCTTCCTTGCAGAATGGGCTAGATCTGGCTGTGTCCGCCCTCAAGTCTGTGCCACCATATGGCCATAGAGAAGTACGTACATCAGACAAACTATGGTCCTATCCTATCACGTACAAAAATGCCAAGGAAGTCCGTGAAGCAACCACACCCATGCTCTGCGCTCAAGGCGTTTTGCTCCATTACACATGATGCTATGTGTGTCTCTTGCCATGTGCTTACTGACCTATTACTCACAGCACAGGCCACACATGCCCTGAGCTGCTGTGTATAGCCTTGGCATGAACCAGCACCAGGCAGTCCACACATGAGTCAATGCTCACACACCATTGATCACTTGGCTTGTTGCCTCTCATCAAGCGTTCAACAACAACCGTCAGCATACTATCGGGGCAGGACTGCTTGCAGAAGTGGGTATACAGGAACATGCTGCTATACAGGTCCTGATGCTCTTTGCTGGCCTGTCCACCTGTGATCCAGGCAACATCCAAGATACCATCAAGGTTGCCAAGCAGCAGCGCGTCAGGGTGTCCATTGTAGGTTTGGCAGCCGAGGTCCATATTTGCAGAGTCATCACTGAGGTCAGTCCGCGCCTCTGTGCACTGCTCTGATACTGTGAACATCTAACAGCGGTGCTGGCATTGCTCTTTGGCTTTTGTGTTGCCCATTTACCCTTGAAGTCAGTAAACATGTGCAGCATTGTGGTCAGCAGGTAGAATGCTTGTGAAGCAACAGTGATCAGCATGCACGATCATCAAGGCAGATAGGATGATCTAAGTTCCAGTGCCTGCATGCTTGGGACACCGCTTGTGCAATGTCTGTATGCACAAAACGCCTGCACAAAAGCTCAAAGAAATGCTGCTGGCTGCCTAAAGCACCTCTATCAGAAAGGTTTCCAGCAGTCATCAATGCTCAACAACATCATGCTCTGACTGCCACAGGAAACAGGTGGGATCTACAGTGTGGGGATGAGTGACAAGCATGTGGAGGAGTGTGTGGTGGACCATGCACCCCCACCCCCAACCAGAGCCTCTGGGGCGGGTGCCTCCTTGGTCAGTACATGCATGCTGCAGATGCACAGTGCATGAATGCAGAGGCTCACACATTTGCATGCTTGCTGCAGTGCATGACGCTGAATAGCTCAGATGTGTTGCTTATGAAGTGTGCTTCATTCTTGTTCCTCATGGTGTCACGCATCACGCAAGCAGTCAAATAAAGCCTTGTAAGCCTGGCCGGCGTTCAGGCGCACATGCGTTCATTCTAAACTGTACAATGCTGATTGCGCTCACAAGCTTTGCCACAGCTTTGCCACAGCTTTGCCAGAAATACCAGCAGAGCAAACACACACTTGCTATTGCATTTATACGCACACATCATTGTGAATACTGTTATGCGGTTGCCTCAACCAGCTTATGTCCATCAGCTCAACGCACCCAGCTCAACTCATCCAACCTGGCCAACTCACCGTCAATGCTTTCAGCTGGCTAATCTGCATGTGAGTCACTGACTTGCCTGTTTGTGCTGCCAACAGGTGCGCATGGGCTTCCCACAGAAGGCAGCAGATGGTCCCACAGCTGTGGCTTTTGTGGGTCCTGACTGTCTGCTGCAAAGCGGGGGGTTCACCTGCCCAAGGTGTAAAGCTCGAGTCCTAGATCTGCCCAGCACTTGTCACGTGTGCGGGCTGACTTTGGTCTCCTCCTCGCAGCTGGCTCGGTCGTATCACCATCTGTTCCCAGTGAAGCCATTTGTGGAGATCTCCAGCACCGATCTCTCTTTGCAGGTGTAGCGGCTGACACTGTCACGCACATGATAGTACTGCCAAGCATATGATTTTTTTTGTTCAGACAGCAGACTGATTGCATACACACATACAGTCAAGCCAGTTGTGTATGATGGTGTGTTGGCAATACATGCCCATGTGGTAGCAGATCTCCATCAGAGAATCCAGGTAAGTTTCCAATTTGCTAGTATTGTCAGGTCAAAGACCAAGATTGACTACCTATTCAGCTTAACGCCGCATCATGCCCAAGCTCCTGCATGAGAGAAATAGCCACAATGCAAGCCAAAAACGGTGGTACTATTCTTGCTCCTGTTTTTGCCTGGCATTGTGGTCATTTCTCTCGTTCAGGAGTTCAGGCATGATAAGATGATAAGCTGAGTAGGTGGAGAGTGTGAAACTACTACCTGCTGCTCTGTGCATGATCTTGCCTAGCTACCTGAGTCCAACTGAAGCAGCTGTTGCTGTTCATAAGAACTCATCTGTGGCTGCAGGACTCAATATCTCAAAGATCTGTGCCTTCCTTTCAAGAACTTCCTGGTGTTCACTGTCATGGGTGCCTGAGTGACCTGTCTATGAGCGAGAAGGAAGACCAGGAGCCTGGTGTCGTGCTGCAGTGCTCAGACTGCAAACATCTCTTTTGCTTTGACTGTGATGTTCATGTGCACGAGAGTCTGCACAACTGCCCTGGCTGTGAGGCTTCGACCGGCAGACATCATGATGTAGATCATGATGACATGATGTCGCCAGATTGAGGGCCTAAGTTAGCTTAGTAACACAGAAACACGAGCGTTTGTGTTACTCAACCTGATACAACATGCATTCTGCCCATGACTGTGGTGCTAAAAAGGATGAAAGATCAACTACTGCTCACAATGCCGTGAACAATTAAAACACTCCCTGCCTATTGCTATTGTTCAATATGCCAAGGTTGCTATTTGTGTGCACTGCATTCAAGTTTACGTTGTATAAAAGGATCTGATTCACAGGAATGTTGTGTTGCACCGTTTGTCCATGTACTATGCGTGGCATGCAGCACAGATGCCTCAAGGGGGTGACAGAGCATGCATGGGCTCAAGCTTTGCAAGAGGCACATGCATCCAGTCATCAGCATCTGCAGACATAGTGCACGGAGACAAGTCGCTGTTTGGGCACTTCTTGTCCTGCAAACAGAATTATAAACATGATACAGACTGCCACTTGACAAAGTACATTGCACACATTGCAACATCCAGCTAGGCTGCAAGTCCTGTGTGAAATCTTCTCTGGGCTCTCAGAGTGCCATCACACACAGTCGCAGCACAGCACGGCACAGCACAGCACAGCACAGCACAGCACAGCACAGCACGGCACAGCACAGCACAGCACAGCACGGCATGGTACACCCTTAGTACAGTTCAAAGCAAACTCAAGATGCAAAGGCATGACAGTGTGCTTAAGGCGATTGAACAACTCTGAAAGGTGTGCGGCCTTGAGCAAAGTTGTGCACATTAGAGTGCCATTGCAAGGGCAAAACACTCTTCTGGCATCACCTGAAACCTCTCAGCTCTTGCAAGAGACCAAACGTCTGCCATGGACTCATAGCATTTGGGGAAGGCAGGCCTATCAACTCGGACCTTGAAGGAAGAGACAGCACCTATGTGCTCCAACAGGTTGTATCTGTAGGCAGCCATGGGGCGGCGGCGGTTGGCCATGGTCCGAGGTCCATGCCCGCTGAACCACTCGGGCCAAATCAAGTCTGGTGGCAACAGCTCTATCCGTGTCCTGTACAGCACACCAGTCAGAGCAAATATATACATAAATAAATAAATAAATAATGTAATAAATCAATCAATAAATAGATAGATAAATAGATAAACGAATGTGTATGTTAGCTGCAACTGTCAAGCATCGTTTGGCAGAAACAGAGACCCTTTCTTGTGTTCTGCACACCAATTTTGAAGTAAGGCTTGCATTTGCATTCTGCAACTGGGGCATCAGTGCTTCAATTACTCAAGGGTGTACAACTGATGAGAAGCAGCAGTCAAGGACTGACATACAGTAATAAAAGCACACGCACAGGCATGCCTGAAAGGGCATTGTTTGAGACAAGACAAATGACACCTCAACTGACCACAACGAGGCTGCGGCACGGCCATGTGCCACACGGGGCTTGAGGATGCTCGACAGGAGCAACCCCAGCTTACTGCTCACTATGACCCACCAGGCAGAGTACTCGCTAAGAACAAGCCTTTCTGGAGAAGCCACACCAGCCTTACACCTGCCTAGCTAACGCTAGCACATGTGGCAATAGTCACCATTACTAGGCAGGGTGATCATTCACTAGGCTACCTCATGTATGTGGCAAAAGATTTGAGATCCTCAGATCTCAACAGGATGCCATTCATGCCGTATGAGATGCGGAGGCCCAGCCACTTCTGAGCGCTGGGCATGGCGTTCAGCTTGGCCAGCATGTAGGGCAGCAGCCTCATGGTGTGGGGGCACATCCTGAACCAACACCAAGCACTTGCATGCAATGCATGCAACATTCTTGCATTGAGCTCCAAGCGCGTCATGCAGGCCTCAATGTTATCTGTCTGTCTGTCTGACTGACTGTCCATGTGCCTGTCTGTCTGTCTGTCTGTCTGTCTGTCTGTCTGTCTGTCTGTCTGTCTGTCTGTGCTGTCAAATCTACAACCGACTGGTGTTTTGCGTACACCCATTGTCTTGTTCGAAACTGGATGTCTCATATGCAAAGTGTGTATGTTAAAAGACAGCACAAACCAGCAAGCTGCTTCAATGCATCTGTACCTCATTCAGGGACTGTAGCATTACACCTCTGCATGATACGTACAGCCTGAACAGCAGGCACTGACTACTTGCTCATGAATGCTGGTTGCTCAGCCTAGGCATACACAGCAAGACAACAAATGAGTCTGAACATGAAAAAAATCAGACATGTGGGGGTGAAAATATGATACCTGAAATCATCCTCCATGAAGAGGTAGTAATGAGCAATAGGCTGAGCCATTTCCATCAGCTCTATCAGATCACATGTCTGTCTTCTCACCTGGCTTCAGCATGCAAATGACCGTTTCTGGTTTTGTATTTATTTATGTTAAACTTGCAACATCCACAATGCACAGTCCACATTAGCCTATGTGGCAGCAAAAGGTCACACACAGTTGCGGTGGTGCCCCAGCTTGCTCAGCACATGGTGTGCTGGCACAATCTTCACTGATTAGTCTCATGCTGGATTTCACTGACTAGTTTTAAGCTGTGTATGCTGTCTAGATGCTGACATACAGAGCAAGCTTTTGACACAGGCTATCTATCATGGCTGAGCTCAATCAACCAATTCAATCAATTTATATTTTCTGTCTGTACAACTCATCAGGGGAGTCTAACAGACAATAACTGTGAAGAGTCTGAGACAATACCTTATGCTTGCAGCATTATAGTCACATGCACATGCAGCAGGTCAAGTTGGAATGCTAAATGCAGCAGATGGCTCGAACCTGCCTGGAATGTTGGTGGGGTTGTCAAAATCGTCGGGCTCAGGTTTATCTTCAGGCGTCGGATCTTCCACTGCTCCAGGGTTATCCACAAACTCAACATACAGGGCTGCCTTCTGGGCAAAGATATCGTCAGGGTCATGAGGCGCTTGGGTCACTCTGTTCTGAACCTTGGCATATACCAAATGTTGTCCTGGGCTGTTATTCATGACAACAACCCGGACCTTATCAAAGAGGGGATCTGTGGAATCTGAAGGTAGCTCTGAGAGAAGGTACTCCAGGGTTGAAGTGAGGTAGTCTGTGTCATTGTGGCGAGGTACTGTTGGGATGCCGATGGCAAGCCAAGCCAAAGCAGGCGAAGTGTCTGCAAAAGGGTGGAAGTACTGGCGTCTTGACAATTTTTATAGTTTTGCTTATCAAACCTGCTGAGATGGTGAGAGGGCTATTGAGCATAGTGCTATGTGAATGCTGTGAGCTTACCATCCGCTGTTGTCTCAATATGGCCATCTGCTACAGCATTTGCCAAGTCTGAAGCGTGACTGGCTGCAGTGTGAGCTTCTGCTGCTAGCCTGTTCTTGACTGTTTGCAACACTGCCGCAGTTGCCTGCATTGACAGAAGGGTGACGCATAGCTGCTAAATGGTGCACCCCTGAGATGTATCGTGAGACAAACAGCAGCTGCACCACACCTTCAGGTCCTTGTTCAGCTGCGATATGTTTTGAGTTGAATCTTTCAAGGCTCCTTGCCACAACCTGAAAATCAAGCACGATACACATTCAAGACAAGGTAAGATTGTTGAGGCCAAAAGGGGTCAAGGCATGCAAGGCAGAAGCATGCAGGAAGCCACAGTAACGTACAGGTCTACAGGCGGGGGTGCTGGATTGGCTTTTCTGCTCAGTATCCATATCAAAACGACAACGACGTTGACAGCCAAACTTAATCTCAGCCATAGCAAGTAGCGAACGCGCTTGTCACGATCTATGCTACTGCGAGAAAATACTCTGTAGCTTTTGCCGGACATTCGTCAATTGCATCTGCTGCAGCTTTGCGTCTGTGCTCTGCATGATTGCCTCCTGACCTGCAGTTGCACGGACATCTAGACAGTGTTGGGTTGCTGGTTGACCGGCTGAACGAAAACTACAGACAAGAACTCTAAAATTAGAGAGTGCTTTGCTTGCCGCTTTGCGCAAGCAACTGTGCTGTGCCCACAGGTCAAGACGTTACTGTTCGTGTTGCTGCACTTCAGCCGTCATTGTCAGGACGGTCAGCCGTCTCGTAGTTGTGAGCAGCATCTGCAGACTGATCAGGATCTACTTTGAACAGTGCTCGGCACGCAAGCGCTGAATCACGTTGCCCATGGCATGCTCTGTTCAGCCTCGAGCGTAGGCTACCAGTATGCCACGCGAGATCATCACCTTGCAGGTCGGACAGTGTGGTAACCAGATCGGATCAGAGTTCTGGAAGAAGGTATGCTGGGACCAGCTGCAGCAATGCTCGCTTGTTAGTCTCAGCACGGATTCTTTGTGCTGACTGAAATGCTGCTGCAGCTGTGCAAGGAGCACGGCATCAACAAGGATGGTATACTTGAGGACTTTGCAACCCAGGTGAAAAGCTGTACTTGCGCCAGGCCTAACATATGCCACAGCAGTGCTTACAGCTCTGACAAAAACGGCAAATGCAGGGAGGCGACAGAAAAGATGTGTTCTTCTATCAAGCAGATGATGAGCGCTTCATACCTAGGGCTCTGCTCCTGGATTTGGAACCAAGGTAAGCACTATAACCTGCTGCTTGCAACACTGTAGGTTGACAGCAAGCAGTGTCTCCCCCCCTGACCTGTTCTGCTTGCTAGGGTCATCAACGGCATCCAAAACTCAGACATCAAGAACCTGTTCAATCCTGAGAACATCTTCATGTCTGATCATGGTGGTGGGGCTGGAAACAACTGGGCCAGTGGGTACCACCAAGGAGAGAGTGTGCAAGAAGACATCCTTGACATGATCGGTGACTTTTTCTTACTTCATCCTGCCGTTGATGGATTGCAGCTGTACTCATGGCAGCATCTGAATACTTTGTGCTGCTGACTAGATGGCACTGTACTGAGGGGACAAGCGGTGTATCAAAAACAGCAACACCTGTGGCTTGGCAGAACTAACAGTAGATATTGTTTTGTTATTGGATAGTGCTTGCTGCACAGCAGTCTGCTGGAGCATTATCTTTCCACTGCAGATCGCGAAGCTGGATACAGTGACAGTCTGGAGGGCTTTGTGCTGTGCCACAGCATTGCAGGTGGCACAGGCTCTGGTATGGGCTCTTATATGTTGGAGGCTCTGAATGACAGATTCCCAAAGAAGCTGGTCCAGACGTACAGGTACAAGAGCGTCACGCTTCAGCAACTTTGCTTTACAAACATGTATGTCATGCAGCCTCTGCCATTGTAGGAGAAATGTGCTGATTAACCTCTTCACTAGCTCTGCAAATTGTAGGAAGCTGCAGTGCAGGACCTGTAAATGCAATGTTCCCCTAGCAGAGGACTGTCGATATTGCAGGCCCTTTCATATGCATTGTGAAGCTCCCAGCAGGCAGCCACACTGTTGGACCGCAATGTGTCATCAGCCTGTCAGCATTGGGGTCTCAATGCCAGGCCCTGTACTGCATAGCAGATATGAATGACGCTTGGCAGGGTTGCTGAGGCTCTGCCATGAGCGATCAGACTTGTTGGCTGGCCAAAGCTTGTAATCTTCTTCTTCTTTTCTGCCATGTGGCCTGCAAAGGCCTTGTAATGGTACACTGTCCTCGCACCCCGCTGAGAGCTCATGACTTTGCCTGCAGTGTGTTTCCCAACCAGAATGAGACCAGCGATGTGGTGGTGCAGCCCTATAACTCCCTGCTCACTCTGAAGCGCCTCACCCTGAATGCAGATGCTGTTGTGGTGCTGGACAACACAGCCCTCAACCGCATTGCTGTAGAGCGGCTGCATGTAGCCAATCCCTCCTTCAGTGAGACCAACTCCCTGGTCTCCACTGTCATGGCTGCTTCTACTGCTACACTCAGATATCCAGGTCTGCTCAACATACATCCTCAAATGACTTTGCACAACCATGATGCATTACATGACTTTTGCCCCCTCTGCATGGGCATGATTTTTGGATGACTTTAGCCATTAACAAGGCAATGCAACATCTTTCACCTCAATTGCTTGATCTTCCTTTGGTCAGTCGTGAACCATGAAGTCTGATCTACGCTGTTGTAGGTTCCAAACTGAGTCATGACTGCAATTGGTGTGCTGAATGGCGCATGCCTGTGCGAATGCTCATTTGTGATTGATATATGCATGCTATCAAGTTCATGCATATGTCGCAGGGTACATGAACAATGATTTAGTCGGCTTGGTTGCTTCTCTTATTCCTACCCCACGCTGCCACTTCCTGATGACTGGGTACACTCCGCTCACTGTGGAAAGGGAACGAGAAGCAGCTGTCATGAGCACAGTACGCAAGACAACAGGTAAAGCTGCCCAGTTCTTTAAGCGTGTCATTGCTGGGCATAGTGGCTGCTGACTAAGACGCCACAGCTTGTGCTGTGCTCATATTGTTCCATTCAGTCCTGCATTGAACATATGGGGCAGGTGCATACAGCTCTGGACAGCTGTATCAAGGTCCTGTTTTGGCAGTCAGCGTACCAACAACAGTGTGTACTGATGAGGTCAGACTGGACAACTTCATTGCTGGGAACATAAAGCCCATTACCTTGGCATGCATCCTCATGCTGCGGCCAGAAGCCTGGCTAAACTTCTGACATGGGTGTTAAATCACACAGCCCACCCTTACAAATCACAAATCTGGTTAAGTACAGCGTACACGCACCCAGCACACTGAGCAAAGGATGCCACAGCCAGTGGGCGCTGCATCATCAAAACCAGTGCACTGACCCCCTTTGGCTGTCACTGTATGCTGAGTGCGCTGTGGTGATGCAGTGCTGGATGTGATGAGGAGACTACTGCAGCCCAAGAACATCATGGTCTCAGCACATGCTCGCACCAAAGAGTATGACAAGTCTAAGTACATCTCCATCCTCAACATCATCCAGGTCAGCCTTCTTCACTGAAGCAGAAACGGCACTTCCTGCTGCAGCGCCTAAGTACCAGGCATAAGCCAGACTGTATTCACAGGAAAGCTAAATCACAAAATTCTCACCCTATTGGACTGCATCACTTAGTATTGCATTTGCAACCTTGAGAACTATGTGCCTGTGAGGCAAAGGCTGTGTAGCTGCTTCAAAGCATACTTGATGGCACCCAGCTGCCTGGTGACAATGGTTAGTATTCCATGTGCCTGTTGGGCAAAGGCTGTGTAGCTGCTGCAAAGCATACTTGACGGCACCAAGATGCCTGGTGACAGTGGTTGGTATTTCATGTGCCTGTGGGGCAAAGGCTGTGTAGCTGCTTCAAAGCATGCGCAATGGCACCAAGCTGTTTGGCGACAAGGGCTAGTATTCCGATGTGCCTGTTGGGCAAAGGATGTGTAGCTGCTGCAAAGCATGCTCGATGGCTGCCTGGTGACAGTGGTTAGTATTCCATGTGCCTGTTGGGCAAAGACTGTGTAGATGCTTCACAGCATGCTCAACGGCACCAAGCTGTTCTGTGACAGTGATTAGTATTCCATGTGCAGGGAGAGGTGGATCCAACGCAGGTGCACAAGAGCCTGCAGCGAATCAGAGAGCGCAAGCTGGCCAACTTCATTGAGTGGGGCCCTGCCAGCATACAGGTCAGTCCTGGCTGGCATACAAACCGTCTGTGCGTTACCAAAGATCGCTGTGCAGCTCATCACATCTGCAAGCATGCTTCTAGCTGCACGCCATCACCTGCATTGCTAAAGGGTGGACGATGTGGCACAGTCCCGTTGGGGATGGAGCCCAAATGATTTGCTTTCATCTGACTGCAACAGAACTACGACTTGAGCTTACAACCAACCTCAGCGCTATTTGCACATCCATTACGGTGTATGTATAGCACACTGACAGATTGGCTGACCACGCATGTGTGTCATTGTGCTGCAGTCACAGCAGCAATACTCAGTTCCTCCAGCTCTAGTTGCAGGGACAAGTGCCCCAAATACGACATTGTGGTGCAGGTGGCACTGTCCAAGAAATCACCGTATGCACAGTCAGCGCACAGGGTGAGTGGGCTGATGCTGGCCAATCACACCAGCATCCGCCACCTCTTCAACCACTGCCTCAGCCAGTATGACAAGCTCATGAAGCGCAAGGCCTTTCTGGACAATTACAAGGTATCTCCCTTATCACGCTGGTTCTCATCCTACGCATGTGTTGAGAGCAAGCATAAGTTTTAACTGACATCCCAACTTTCAAGCCTCGCACAGATTCTCTCTTGTCAGTCTGATCCAATGTGTCTGTGTAGAAGCAAGAATCAGAGAACAGCATACGGTTTCCCAAACAACAGCTTGCTTGCCAAGCGGGCACCCACATAGCCAGAGTTGTGACTTTTAGATTTCAGTGTTGTTATGCAAGCGTGAGAACATGACGATGTGCTGTTGTGTGTCTGTACCATCAGTTGCCTGAGCATGTGCAGGAAGTGAGCAAGATTGCTATTTGATGGCTTGCAGGAGTACCCCATGTTCCATACTAGTGATGGCAGGAAGGTCATTGAAAACCTGGACGAGTTTGATGATGCCCGTGAGGTGGTGGCAGGCCTTGCTGCAGAGTACCAGGCCTGTGAGAGGCCTGACTATGTAAGCCCATGCCAATCATTCTCTTGCTTGCACACAAGCTCTGCTGACGCTGTAGACCTGTGGTGTTTTGGAATGCAATGCAAAGGTGAAACACATGCACAGAGAACTTGCTGTTTGTGACTCCAACAGCCTTCACCGTCATCTGCAGATGCTGCGTGCAATAGCCTTGTATCTACCCTTGCTGTGCTCTTGTCATGCTGCCAACAGCGCATGTTTTCAAAGGTCACTCTGCCAACATCAAGACTGATCATCATGTCACAGAAAGCCTAACCAGTCTGTGTGGATGTGCAGATTGAGAGGGCAAGAGGTGGTGGCCCTGCACCATTCACGTCTGCTGCCACAGACACACGAATAGCTGCCCACTGATGTGGTCAAGACAACACATTTGGTATCATGTGGATGCATTGCATGTGGAGACAGTGTACATTCAGCCAGCAGCCCCATCATGTTCTGGCTCTGAGTCTGGTTTTGGCAGGAGCTGATAGTCGGCCATTTGCTTTACAGCAGCTTGTGTTTAGTGGTCATCACAGTTGTGTTCTGTTCAGCAAGCTGGTCACAACATCACAGAGAAAGATGTATGTGTACATGAATTTGACACAAGAGTGCTTTGGACTTTTGAACATCTGTTCACATGGTACACATCTTCCTTAACAGACTAGCTAGCGGTCTATGCGGAGTTGTCACCACAGACCTTCCGTTGACGCCAAACACTCGTCTAGCCACATTGACCTGCATCTCTTGACGCTGTCTGTGTAGAGCTGGGATGGCCCAGCAATTGCTTAGTAGCTGGCAATTGCTCTCTTTTCCTTGACCTCGTATGGGTCCTGCATTGCACATCATGTCTGACATTGCATCACAGTGATGACAATATGACAGAAATTTTGTGATGGTTGGCCATGGGTTCAGGTCAAACAACAGCAAGCTTACAGGCTCACAAAATGACGGAAAATCACCTTGATAACCAGAGTAGTGCATCGGGCTCTCAAGCAGCATTCTGCACTGACAGATCCCAGCTTGGCGGCCCTGCATGACACCAACCTGTCGTGTGACCAGCAGCTAGGTCCCGAACACATACAGCTCTGAGCTCAGCTGCACCCTCAGTAACCACAAGGCTGGCAGCAACAGACTGTTGGCAGCAACAAATTGTTGGCAGCAACAGAATGCTGGCAGCAACAGAACGTTGGCAGCAACAGAATGTTGGCAGCAACAGAACGTTGGCAGCAACAGAACGTTGGCAGCAGCGGAATGTTGGCAGCCGATCATGGCATGCAGGCTTACCCATAGCCAGCAATACCCATGACCAGGATGTCCACATCCAGCTTATTTGCCACAGCAAGAATGCCGTCTGCAATGGGTTCACCAGCCTTTGTGCCAGACAGGAAACATGTTCCTTCAACCTGCAATGTATCAAAATGCAACAAATCAATCATCACATATTGATGCTCGGCAACAGTACAACTTGTCAGTTGCACATCTGGAGGCAAAAGGCTCCATGATGGTCACAGCTGCATATGCGTATGGGCTACTTGTTGTCTTGTGCTTTTGAATGGCACACATTGCATGAATGCATCGCCTGAAATGCATGACCTGAAATTATGACCTGAAAAAGGACAGCCTGCACGCACCTTTGCCGCCTTCATTGCATCTTTGTATAACTGCAAGGATGCGTTGTCAAAGTCACCACCTTCAGTTGTGACCCACACCACATGAAGTTTGTCCCCTGGCTTCAGAATCCTGCACAGATGCCCAGCATGTCGACAGTCATTTTGCACAAACAGCATGCATTCCTGCAATCTGGCAAGCCTGCACAAAGGATACCAACGGAGCAGGTTCAGGTGATACCTGCAGGTATCACCTGAACCTGCTCCTTGTTAGACAGAGAGGTGTGCTGCAAGACCTGAAACGTGAATGCATTTTGAAAGGGAGAATGCTTACTGGTATAAAAGAGCTGCAAAGGCAGCCTTGGCACAGTGAGAATCGTCAGTAGAAAACAGCCATGTCACACTGTTTTGCAGAGCATAGCTAGACGACTTGACTATGCAGACGTCACTGTTGCCAGCTCGTAGGGAGAAGTCGCTTACAGTGCCCAGCATGTCACTGCACAGAAGCAGCAGAAGAAGTGTGAAACGCCAATCAGTAACAACAGAATGCTTGCAGAACTTGACAGGCAATGATACATGTCGTACATGCGTTCACCCTTGCGACCAAAAGACCCCACAACCAAAATGTCTACTTGAAGCTCCTCTGTCAGCTCGATCAGGGCCTCACAGGTGCTCTGTCCCTTTGACTTCTCTTTTTTATACCAGACAGCATCAAGCTGCACTAGCACGCAGCAATTTAGGACTGTTTAAACATGTGTGTTTGTGATAAACAGCATAGCATACCTGCTGATCGTGGCACTTAAGCTGGTACTCATGCTCAAGGTGTTCAGGAGTCAGAGTGTCAGGGAGCCACGGCTTGTTTGGGTCTGACACGTGCAAAATATAGATCCTGTCACGCCTATCTGGATGCAATAGCCTGCCGCCTAACAAGAGAGCCTTTTCTGAAACTCCAGACCCGTCGATGGCAACGCCCACTCGAAGCTTCTTTTTGCTTTGTTCCTTGGACAGGGTGAAAGGGTGCGCGCTGTCAGACATCCGAAGCAGATGCAACAATATCTCGTCAAAAGTCTTGTCGCAGTGAAGCGCTATGGACAGCCAATTGGTTTGACCGGATTGTCACCAAACTGTGACGGCGTAACGTAACGTTTTGGTGACGATGACGATACGCAAGACGATTCAGACAGCTTCTGCAAAAGCTTCCGCTCAGGCCACGCAGGAGCGTCATGTTGACTTTGCCTACAGTGGTATTGAACCTTTAGCTGTCATACAGATTGCTGCAACCGTACCATTGTCAACAAGCGCACAGGTGCCTAGAGACTCTACTGTCTGCCTGCAAAGTCCAGTCCCCACCCTGCTGTGGCCCCTTTTGACGCGTGGGCACGGTCAACCTTTTTTAGAGGAGACGATACATTTTGCTTGTCAAGACACGCATGCCCTGTTGCCCATCGCTGGGGGCTCCTGCATCGAGTCACCACAAGTTCCTGAATACACGCGTGTTTGCAACCGCACCGAAACCAACGAGAAACTTGGATAGCAGATCACGGCAGAGGCTGAGGTGTTCAGCGTTGAAACACAGTCAGCATACCGTTTTTGCGGCTTTACAGCAGAATAGGGACACAGCCAACCTGCCACAGATCGACTGGACTAGATATCACCTGCAAGTCTTGTTTGTTGACAGGTATGTGCTGTTCCACTTTCAGCTCTTGTAGCTCGTAACTCTGCAAAATCAGCATCCATGTTACACCACTGCCAGTGGCCTGCCATGATTTCATCACAACTCCTGCAGGAGTGATACGGTCCGTGCACGGGTAGCCACTGGCCTATTTGAACGCATTGCCGAATGGAATGGCTATGGCCGTGCATTGTACCCATGGGCTTGCGGTGTCAGTGCTTCTCAGACTCAGCCCGTGGATTTCTCCACCACGGCTTCTCTTTTCAGTCAGGCCACTTTTTTGGGCATCAGAGCGAAGCTGTTTGCTGCTCCTGCTGAGCAGCTGACACTTGAAGACCTGGATAGGTCCTGACAATGCATTTCTTTTCATGGACACACATGGTCCTCCTACATGCAATTACACATGCAGCCACAGGCTCATTGCATCACGCCTTTTGCCATGGCACATCGTGTTGCGTCTTGCAAAGCTGTGGCACAGCTGAAGCAACAAGAAGTGCCTGCCCCGTGGAGTGTATGTTGCACTCCTTGCTCAGCAGATATGTTCCTGTGTGCAGGTATGATGTTATCTGTGCCTTAGGTAGTGACATCAAGCATGACATCATCAACATGGTGCAGCCTGAGTGGCATGGCTATTATGATGCCAAAGTTTGTATCCTGGACCAGTTCTCACACTACGTGGGTGAAGACATCTTGCGGACTGGTGGCACTGCCATATTGGAGTCAGAGCTGAGCAACATTATAAGACCCGTTCTGCAAGATAGCGAAAACATACCAGACTTGCTGAGACCATCTCTGCACAAAGGTGATGCCTTTTCTTCCAGTAGGGGGTGTTTGCTGAGTGCTTTTTCTTGAAGGATAGGACCCAGAAGTCAATTTTTCACACATGCACCAATCCTTTGCTTGTCATCAAAACTTGTGACTCAAGATTGAGTGCACCATCAGCACTTTTCCTCTAAATATGTTTCCTGCTGTGAAGTGATTGTGTTATTGCAATCGTATCATTGCAACACGCAGGACTGCCAAGCGAAAGCCTAAATCACTGCTAATGTTGTCAGCAGTATGCAGTGGCAACTTTACATCCCGCATGCCAGTTGTTGCATTGCTGAAAGGTTGAAGCACATTGCATTGTTGTACTCCAGGTGCTGATGAATGGAACCCAATGATCCAAGCCATGATCATCAGCTGCGCTGGCTTGGTGCAGTACCTCATTGATGCATACCCACCCGACTTGCCACACTACGACCCTCTATGAAGCAAATCTTTCCTTCCATGCTCAGCCACTGCTAGCAGTCAGCATTCACCCATTTTTTGTGCGTGTCAGCTGTACAGCTGTATACATGTTCATCAGTATAATATGCCCAATTGCTCATATGGCTCTACACACGCAGTGGTGTTGCACAAGTAGTCACCATAGATATCTGGCCCACCAACAGGGCCAACGTGGATGCAGTGTACATCAGGCTTGTAAGTGGCCATCACGTGGTGTAACCATTTGCACTGCTTGCACTCGCCTTGGAAGGACGACTCTGCACATGACTGGGATGGCAGCTTCTGCATGTAGGACAAGCAGTCTGCAACACTCCCGTACTGGGTGTTGTTGCCCACACAGGACTGCTGAATGATCCTGCAAGTGTCTATGTCACTGGGGATTCCAGCTGAAAGCCAGAAGACAAGCTCTGGATCAAAGGTGACCTCCTGCATAGGCATGTGGCTACGTAGCCTGGCATTGCAGCTGATTCGCCTTGCAGATATGCCCATATGCATATCATGTGCAATGCCAAGCAACCTATGCGCCATACAAACAAAATAATGTACCTTGATGCACGCAACCTAAGCAGTCACTGCCAATTATAGAACTGGGGTGGCATGGCTTCTTCACAGACTGCAGCGCCTGTTACAGTCCCATGCCTAGACAACATGGTGTTGCAGTATGCCAGACTTTGCTCTAAGCACCCATGCAGGCACATGAGAGAGCTGCGAGAACGGCAGATGCTCTTACTGCATATTGAATCTGGGCACTACAGGCGGCAAAGCTTGTGTTGAACGTGGTTGGCTTGTCTGTGACGTTGACTTCGTTTTCGGTTCCTTGAAAGAACGTTCCAGTCACCAAGGCAGTGGCCTAAAGCAAGGAACAAATGTCAAGGCTTGGCCTGCTGTAAGCAGTATGCACAACGTTCTGATTGCGTGGTTGTGACGTGCAGTTGCAAGCCTGAGGGTGTACGCGTACGACTGGCACATATGTGGTACCTGGATCCAGTCATCGGTAACAACAATTTCCTGAGGATTGATCGTGTATGACGTAGCTTGAAATGTTCCGTTGGTGAACTTTCCGTCGACGACTAAGGCATACTCGGCGATACTTTCCACTCCCGAGTAGGAGCCGGTTTCTGGAACGTATAAAACCGCCTCCGGCGCAAATGCCTCGTACACAGCTGCAATGAAATCTGCAGTATCAAGACTGCCGGCAGGTGCTTCGATAAACTCTTCAAGCACTTCGAGGCGCTCCGAAGTTATGTTTGGGCAGGCTGCACTGGTGCCGGTACTCAAGGCTGCGCGGATGCCGCTGACGCCGATCACCAATACTACACATACTGTGACTTGTGTTGAGGCCTTCATACTGCTCCTATAGGACTTGCGTTGGGGGCATGGCTGCCCAGTCTCGCGGTGTAAGCGCCGTTTTGCTGCTTCGTACGAAGTTCGTCCAGCTTCCATGGTCGTGACTGATACTTCAGATGGCGACCCTGGTGGTAGTAATGATCAGAGTGGGCGTGCTGGGCTCAGGGGGGTGAATGACCGGGACCGACCATCCAGGAACCAAGCATTCACCTGATGATGATATCAAGCATTGTGACAGACTCTTGCAGGCTGCTGCTGCGGTGACCGTAGATCTGATGTTTGGTCCTATCAAAAATGATTTATTTTATTCACTTATACCTAGTAGTGTCATAGTCTGTATACAGATCTGCAGCAGATGGCCCCAATGACGCAGTTGTGCCACTGCACACATGGTGACAGTACTGACTAGTGTGCTCTGGTATATATGGGCTGCTTGAATTGTGAATGTGCCCAGCTCGATCTTCTAGCTGCTGAACAGTACATTGAAGAACTTTTTTTAAAGGAGTTTGCAAATCTCAGATGGCGTATACCTAGCTATATGAATAAATAGGTACATAGCTACATGAATAAATTTAGAAAAGCAACTGAACGCATGCTTGTTATGAGGAGGCTTCAAACAAAACACACTGACAAGAACCAAGCTGCTAAGTCATACATGCATACAGCTCAAAGCTCAGTAAACACATTTCAGGCTGCCTGGTCAACCTCAAAATCGCGACACTTTCGCTTGCAGGTCTGGTCCTCGGATCCAAGCTGAACGCCTTGACGGTGTCTGGACCAAGATCAGGATAACTGCTGAGCTTGCACCTCGCCGCTCGGTAGGTCAAAGCCTGTAGCATTAGCCTGAATGGTCACTGTTAGAATCCCAGGGTTTCAAACCCTGCACATGCAGGTCAACATGCAAGTTTGACTTGTCTAGTTCAGGGCAAAGAACGTGCGGCCGATGTGCAAAGACACCTCAGCATATGGCAGCGTGTGGCAGCAATAGCCGGCACACGTCAACACTGCCTTGACGCCAGTAGAACTTGTCTCAAAATTTGGAAGCATGACTTTGGATGTAGGGTCAGCTTTACCAGCGGTATGTCTATGCGTGCATCTTTGGGACGTCGTCTCTGAGCTGGACTGAAGCTTGAATGCTTTGTCACGCGCAGAATGCATGGGGGCTCGGATACAAAGCTGACTACTCTCCACTGGCAACTGTGGGATCAGTTGTGAAAGATTTCTCTGAGCGATTTGGTGTGCCTTATGAGACTTGTACAGCCCAGTATCGTCAGAATGTGCTGTGCCAGCAGCAGACCTTGATAGAGGTAGATGTTTGCCTTTTTCATAAGGGTCTATGTCTCAACTGTTCCCTGCAACAAAGCCGCCCTGTGGCCTGCAGGTGTCAAAAGAACCATTGCGTGTGCTTAGCATCAAGTTCGAGCCCTCAGTTGCCTTGTACATCTGGCAAAGCTTCCGAAAGGGACTTTGGCAGGCTGTTCAGCGACCTGAGGATGTCGAAAGCTTGTGGCAAGCAGCTGCAGAAGTCAGCAGCTCATCTGGCTGCATTGCTGCCATGCTGGCAGATGAGGCCGCTATGTCTGTGATGATGGACACTGACCCTCTGCAGGTCGTATTAGCTGACAGGCTGATGTATAACCCTTACCAATCTGGCAGTATTGGGGCAAAGCAGCTCCCAGATGTGGCAGCGCCAATCAAGAACCTGCTGCTGTTTGCTCAGCTGCTAGCAGTGCTTGCAGCAGCGCGTGATCAGCCAGCTTGTGGCCCAATGCTGACTCAGATGAATCCAGTTGATTTGTGTGCTCTTATTCAACATCAAATGGAAGTGCTTGCATCTTTAAGCAACCTTCAGCCATTGCCAAGCACAGTGTCAGCCATACAGCCTCAGCCAGGAACACAATCAGAAGGCATTGCTGGGCCACAGCCTGTCACACCATTGCCTGCAAGACGTATTGTGCTGCTTCGAAGTGCTCTTCTGTTTCTGAAGCTAGCCAGTCTTACACAGAGCGTCAAGGCTGACTTCCTTGGCCATGTGGACCCTGAGGTTCCAGCTGCCGTGCGAGCCTTGTGGCACTCATTGCAGGCATCGTCTGAAAGCCTCTTGGCACATCACAAGGATGCTGAAGCACAGGCTGCGTATGACGAGTCAGATGAAGAAGCCCAAGGCACACAGCGTCTGTGTTTGCTGCTCATTCAGCACCTGGTTTCCATGCTGCGAAAGTGTGTCAAGGAGCCTAAGATTTTTGAGCAGGGTGTAGCATGTTGCCATCTGCTGGGCAGCATCTTAACGGTTTCCACTTCAGTGCACATGCAGCCTGCTGCCTCTGAGCTGTTACGCTTAGGTAAGAGTCTGAATGTCTGTCTGTTGTGGTGTCAGCGTGTTGCTACATGCCACCTGGGCACAGACAAAGCACTTTTTGATATAGTGTTGCAGCTCAGCTGTTCTCATCTGGTGCACTCTGTCCTCCTTGCTTGCTGTCACATCAGAAGGCAACATTGCTTGTTCCTATGCAGGGGCTATGCCATTGTTGGCAGCCCTGCTTGAGACAAACAGATCCCTGAGCAAGGCTGTGTATCCTGTGCTTCTCCACATGCTTCGTGAAACGCCAGTCAAGTCCGTTCGGGCTGAGGCTGAGTCATTGTTTGCACAGCTGAATGGTGTGCGCCGCCTCTCAAATCTGCTGTGCCCTTACTTCTCACCAGGGGACTCGGCCTGTGCAAAAGCAGGTATGCAACTATGCTGATTCCACAGATGCAACAAGCTACTCTGACATGAGTCAGTGTTCCATGACATGAGTCAGCGCTCCAGCGTTGTGTGATGTTTTCTATATCTTGGATCAAATCTGGCTTCAATTTCCAAAGCCTTGAATGGCAGTCATTGCATACCCATATAGAAGCAACAGCTTTGGTGGCTTGCTTGTGATGCTCATGCATGATGACCCTGATCTGACCCTGATATCTGCCTTGTGATACCATAACACATCAAACAAGCCCTTCTGTGCAGTGAAATGTGAAATTTTGTACTGTTTTGTTCTTGCAGCGGCCAGAGTGTATGCGTTGCCAAAGGAGGACTTTGCACTTACGCTGGGCAACACAGATCGACTCAAAATATTGTGTGGCTTGGCATGGTTCATCAACGACATTCTGCAAAGGCAGCCCCTCATGCAGAAGCCAAAGGCTGATGTCAGCATCAGCAGCCCTGCTGCCCTTCAGAGACTGCCCACTCCTCCACCAGCCGTGTGGCGCCAAATAGAGACCATAGTGTTGAGAGCGCTGGTCCTTCTTGACTGGGTTCTCTCAAACACAGTCAGCAACCCATCTGAGCAACGTGAGCTTGACCAGCAAAGTGAGCATGACAAACTGGAAACTGTGTTGCTTGTCGAGCTGGAGCGGCTGTTCCAGACTCTTCTGCTGCCTCATCTTCTGGACATGCAGTTGGACATGGGACGGGTGTACAAGGAAGGACTGCGTGCCGTCTTGATTTCTCAGTGCTTCCTCAAGGATGGCTTCTGCAGTCTGGCAACAGCCATGTTGCGACGACTGGCTCAAGACACACGGCTGGTGAAGAAGCATGGGGCTGCAGACAACTCCACCACCTATGCCCTTCACGAGGATTCTCGTGTGTGTGAAAACATCTACTTGTTGCTAGGTCAGCTCTGCTGAATGCATTGCAGAATGACACATGCTTGTCCTTTATTAGTTTTGCATCTTGTGTTGCAATTGCCAACCCCTTTCAGGGTTTCTGAGTGTTGTGCAGAACTTGCAGCTATCAGCTGTGTTTGTTGCCTTGTCTAAGTGCATGCTTGCTCAGAAGACTGTTAGGCATGTCTTGACAGCGCGTGCATCACTGTACCAGCTCACTTTGATGCGTTATTTTGTACCATGATTTTGCAGCATTGTTTTGTACCGCTGGTGGCATGGGTGAGGAGCTAGAAAAGCCCACACACGTGGCGTGCAGCTCCCATTGAGCAGGTTCCTTGACACAACTTTGCTGCTTACACTGCAGGTCGAGGTCTCGTTCACAACAACATTGAGCTGTTGGCAGTTATTGTTCAAGCATTGCATGTCTGCTTGGATGACACAGCCCTTTGTAAAAGCCTATTGGCCACACCAGAGGTCAATGTTGAGCAGCTGCAAACGGCTATGCTTGCGCTCAGCATGCCACACGACTTGACGGCTTGGGCTTGCATGGGACGCCTGTGTGAAGTGGCCCATCCTCTAACTGAGCCAGGCAGCCAAAAGTTCATGACTGCTGCCAGCACACGCTTTGATGGTGTGTTGTATTGTTTGAGGAATGCCATGGAGGTGAGCCAGTTAGAATGTCATGCACGCATAGTGGCTGATGTTCGCAAAGAGGCTGTCTGGTCACTGCTAAAACTTTGACATTTTGCCACGTTTGCGATTTGTAAACCAGAACTCACTTGACAAACTGTTAGGCTGTGACCCATTCATTGATTGACTGCGCTGCTCATAGGAGCACTTGCCATGGAGTGAGGACCGTTGTCTTGGAGTTGCACGCATGCTGTTCAACAATCGACACGAGGCCATCCTTCAGGTAGTTGCCCATATCTTGCCTTTTCTGCTGATGATGCTGCCATTGTCATTATGTCCTTCACCATCATCATCAACAACAACATCAGCTGCAGCAACATCACTATTCTTATCATTGCCATTTCATTGTCCTTGCCATTGTCATTGTTGTCATGAATTTTCATGCGCAATGTCCAAGTTGTTGCGGCAGTCATGCTGCAGTCAATGACAAGCCTCAGTGTCAAGATGCAAGGCTTGTCCATGTGTTCATGTCTCCAAACCAAGTCATGGATATGTTTGACATTGCAGTCAGAAGCCATGATTCCTCTTCAACCAGCCTTTCAAGCATTGCTTGTTGTGCTGCTGCGACAGCTGTTCACGATCTCCAGTATTGGTGGCTTGCAAAGGCAGCTCATGGTCGCCAGCATTGCCTGTTTAGATGCTTTGCACTTGCCAGGCTCCAAACTCCAGAAGACCAAGGTGAGCACAACTCTGTGCTGGTGCAAGCCCTGACTATGAGGCTGTGGCAGGGTCTTTCACAGTTGCACAAATTGCTAAAATGGGTAGCAGCGTACATTGACATTCCCTTTCTGAGTTTATGCTACTGCTTCATACGACATCCATGCCTTGCCCTGTGCTTGCTACAAGGAGCCTCTGTCTGCCAAGGCCCACACCTTGAGCAGATCTTGATTGACCATCACAGCTCATGCTTCCTCATTACACTCCTAGCCAGCTGTATTTGTTTGGTGACAGACTTGCCAGATGGTGTGCAGACTGCTAGACCTGTTTAGCGATCTTCATGCTTATAACCTAGCAATGAAGGCTTGTATGTGTCATAGGAGGTGTTGGAGGTCCTTGCTGACCTCTTTCCTATACACTGGGAGTCGGCTGAGATGCATGAGTACAGTCAGACCAAGTATTTGCTGCCTGACGCAAGTAACATCAGGCTTCTCGATGCTCATCTGAGAGCTGTGGTGGCTCATCTTGATAGTCCAGAAAAGTGGCAATACTTTAAGCAACAAGGTTTGCAAGGCTGTGCGGAGGTTCTGTCAGCGATGGCAAAGAATTGTGAAGTTGTCTGGAGGAAACATCCAGTCAATGCATGGCAGCAAGTGTGGCCTGATCCGCAGCCTTACTGTGATCTTCTGATTGCTGTCTTGGGTGAGTTTGGTCTGGGGACTTCTGTAGCAAGGTCCTGTGTAACAGATGTGTTGTGCACTCCAATGTTCACATTCTATTATCTTATATGTATCTGCTTCTTGCAAGTGAATGCACTGAAGTGTTGACATGCAAATAATAACTGTGTATGTCTGTCTGTCTGTCTGTCTGTCTGTCTGTGTGTGTGTGTGTGTGTGTGTGTGTGTGTGTGAGTCTATGTCTGTGGCATTGTGTGCAATGAACTCGATGATGCAACAATGAAGTCTTGTGATGCAGGTAGGGACTATGGTCTTCCCATGCCTGATGAGTCCAAAGCTTCTGCTGAGCCAGGTGCAGCATCATCTGTACAGCAGACTGCTGGGCAGCATGCACGCCTTCAAGTTGTGAGAGCTGGCTGTGCAGTCGTCACCCTTGTGTTTCTCTGGTGCAATAGAGCCTGCGAAGCGCACAGAATGCAGACAGTGCTGAAGCAGGTCTGACACCTGTGCACAGGGTCTTGCGCCTGAGATTGCTGTCTGTCACAACCCAATGCCTTCAGGCTCCTAGCTATTTTTTCACGTGGTCTTTTAGAGGCGCTGCAGCAAGCAGTTCAGTCACCCTTTGAGGGTCCTGCACTTGCTTTGTCATGTTGGGTGTTGCTGCATGCTGTAGCATGTAGGCATGTTGCTGTGCCACACACATACTCAGATGAAAGGTTTCAGGTTTGGATACTAGAGCCATGTCTGCAACCAAGTGATGCTCACACTGTGTACACAGACGCATCATGCCCAACTTGCTTATGCTCTTAGTCCCACCAGTCATTGGCCTTCTCAGGCAGGACTCATAGCGGCAGATTTTGATGACAGCATTGATTCGCTGAGGGATGGCCCACTTTCATTTGCACAAATCATTTCCACTATGTACTTCGTGTCTGAAACCCCATGCATGATCTTTGCCAGGGGCAATCAGCAGCTCTGTTGGTGCTGCAGGAGGTGATCAACCTGCAAAAGATCACCGTGAGTACAGCTCGGGTTTGCAGCAGCGCAGACCAGTACTTGAAGGACGTAACTAAGCTGAACAAAACCAGGGAGGAGCTAGTGGTGGTGAATGCTTCATTGTCAAAGTCACAGGAAGTTGGTGGTAGGAACATGCACTTCCATCTAGTCAGCTGGTTGCCTTAGTTTGCTGTTTTGTGGCGGGCGATCGTTGCATTTCTGCCCCTTGGGCCGCAAGGTTGATTGAGCTGTTTCCTGACATGAGCACAACCTGTTCATCTTCGTATGCGGCTACAAACATGGCTTTTTGCAGCTCATAGTTGCCCAGAATGCGCAATGAACAGTCATGTCAGGCCCACACGTCTTCAAGCGGTGCAATCATCTTCACTGCAGTTCATCCCATAACCGCTTCTCTTGCAGGGAAGCTCTTGCCTTTGTTCGAGAACATGCAGAGGCAGTCAGCATGGCCTGCTGTTTTGGCTTGCAATGCAGCAGCAGACTGGCCGGGTTCACAGAATTGCGCGTTCAGCCAAGATGACCTGAGCTACCTGATCACAGAAAAGGTGTTTCCTCAGCATCTGGCAGGCCAAGAGATTGACCAATGGTACTCCTTGATGCTGGTAAGGCTTGGCAAGAAGATGTGAATGATGACAATCTCACAGTAAGAACATGACCTGACCAGTTTTTAGCCCAAGCACTTGTCGGGGCATGTCAGTGATCAGTGCGAAGCCTGTTTGCCAGCCATGTTTGTCTGTGCAGCTAGCCTGCTTACACATTGCTGATTGATACGATGGTCTCATAACCATGCAGTACACACATTGAGCTTTGTCTTGTGTGTCTGCTTCAGACATTAATCACTGTCAAGCTTGGCTGCAAAGTCTCAGCTCAAGCAGATATTGCAACTGTGATGCTGACGTCAACAGATGCTGCAAACGTTGGCTTGCCACAGGGAAAGAAGGGCGCATCAGCCACAGCTGAGGGCCTTGCTGATCAGCTGGTCGCAGAGGAGGCACAAGCAGCTGCCAAAGCAGCTTCAAAGAAGGCCAAGAAGCAGAAAGCTAAAGCCAGGAAACTGCAGGGCCGCTCAGATGCCGTCGCAGCTGCTTTGCCAGAGGCACCTGCTCAGGCCATTGAAGCTGAAGATGAGCAGTTGAGTGACAATGTGGCAGCAGCACCAGCGGTTGGTGAGCCAATGCTGGAAGGAGATTCAGCTGCTGCTGCCATGGCAAAGCAAGACGCAGCTGCACTTGCAAAGCTGACTCAGGCTGAAAGCAATAAGCAACAGCAGCCTGATCAGGCATCAAGCCACAATGCTGATGACAAGTTTTTGCGGGATCTGTTTTGCTGCCCACTTACCAAGGTCAGTATCTAGCACAAGCACACATATCATTGATACCTTGCTGGTTGCTTCACAGATTGCATGCAACATGTGCTTTAGCTTTGCCTGGCTTTCACGTCTAGTCACAGATGACCACTTCAAGTGTTCACAGCTCAATCAGCCAGCAATTACGGATTATCTTGCACAAGTCAAAATTTGTGGCAGTGCTCAACTGGCGTGAAGGCATTGCTTACAATAGTGGCAGGCTAGTCACAAGATATGCGTTGCACTCTTTGTTCACACCCCAGCAATAGACACTCTCCAACGGCTCTGGATCCAGTCTGTGAGCCCAACATGCCTCAACAGACTCAAGTGCATGTACTCAGCTTGGTTCAGGAAATGACTCAACTGTGGCAAATAGGTTGTGATGTGGCAGGTGGTGATGGTGGAGCCAGTGATTGCTGCGGATGGGCACACCTATGAGAGGGGGGCCATTCAGCACTGGCTGCAAGGCAGCAGCTTGTCCCCAGTGACTGGAGACAAGCTTCCCCACACCCGACTTGTCCCCAATGTGCTGGTCAAGTCTGCTCTTGGCCAGCATGCACACCTGACAAGCCAAGTCTGAAATGCCAGCTGCCCCAAAAGCAGGTGCTTTTAGCCGATGAAACTTGCTATTCTTCAGTGCTGGCCATGTGGAAGGCACACGGCATTGGTCACAAAGGTAATAGCTGTGCAGGGTTGAGTATATTGTCCCTTTGAACAGGGGTTCTGTCTGGCTGCAACCTTTCACGCCAGTACAGGATGTCCTCTGTCCCTCGAACATGCTCTGCCTGAGCACATTGCAAATGTCATGACAGTACACAGGACATTGCAATGCCAGCTATAAAGGACAAGTAGGACAGCTTACCAAAGCTGCTGGTCAAGCTATATAGCCGTGTGGAACACTAGCAAACTAGCAGAAACAGCGAATCAGCGGAAAAGCAAGTTTTGGAAACTACGGTGCAATCGAGAATCGAATCAAGCAGCCCAGCAGCGACCTTACAACCTACACTTTAGAGTGATCACTCCAACTGGCCTGCACAGCTCTCGCAACTTGCCTGCGCAACAAGCACACAGCAGGTAAGGTTGGGTATAACGAAAAGCATGCAGTTGATGCCCAACACGCCTCCTACCGAGCGTCAAGCAGCTCGTCGTACGTAAACACAGCTTGAGGCGGTGCTGCTAGATCTGCGCCAACAGCGGGGGTCTGATCACGGACATTGGCTGCTCCGATTGACACAAGCCGATCTTTTGACACATGTCCCGGCCGCGGCAGATTGTCCATGGCTGCGCAGCGCTAGTCGAGACTCTGGTCAGGGGAGTCCAGTGCTGTGCCGCAGTACGCTCGGCGATTTCCGCGGCACTGCGCGCAGCGCGCCGCAGTATATACTGCGGCGAGTTACACTGTGTTCCCTGGGTAGATTGGATCTCAGATACACTTTCCCAAGGATACACTAATTTGCAGAGCTTGGTAAAATGCCTGGATCATAGAGGTGTTGCACCAGATACACTATGCAGTCAAGCAAGGCTGTGTTACGC
>JAABUP010001563.1_pt1 | contig 47935 bp, 61 predicted proteins | sample 5559201 | NCBI WGS metagenome assembly JAABUP01 (sample SAMN10711887, study PRJNA513373) | rock metagenome | isolation source: Antarctica rocks | place: Antarctica
TGCAAAGTTGGTTGCCAACTTCGAGCAGTGATACCATGCAGGTGGCCCTCATCGTGATCATGGCGCAGATTGGCAGCTTTGTGCCAGCCAAGTTTGCATCTGTGAGACTGGTGGACAAGCTCTTCACCCGCATCGGCACTTCAGACAGCATTGAGAGCAACTCCAGCAGCTTCATGGTAGAAATGCAAGAGACTGCCCATATCGTCAACCATGCTACAGCAAGGTGCGTCAGCATCCATACCACACTGAGTTGTGTTCTCCACAGCTCACCTTCAAGCCCCTCATTGGGTTTTGCTCCAAGCATGCTGCATGCATTCACAGCCTATTGAATGTTTGTATGCAAGGCTGTGGCATTTGCCTATGTAAACCACTCATTTATGGCATTGACACATTGTTAGAAATCTTGTGCTGCTGTAAGGCAGCAGACAAGCTTGGTCTGCCTGACCATCAATTGCTTCCTCAGTCAATGCCATTACCTGTTCAGTTGAACAGATGACATTGCAATGCATACGGGGTGTGTCAGGAGTCATCAACACACATTGTACTTACGCTGACTGCCAAATTAGGGCCTCATACAGTGAGCTACTCAGGACTGCATGCACCTCAACAAAGGGGAAGACTCGTAGCTATGCCATAGGGATTGCGTTTTAATGAATGAAAGAACGAATGATTGAACAAATGAATGCATGTCAGGAGTCTTGTGATTGTGGATGAACTGGGTCGCGCTACTTCCACTGCTGACGGCATTGGCATAGCATGGGCTGTGTCAGAGCACCTCATTGGCCTCGGTGAGCCACCTGCGGCTCCTGCCTCATCAAGGGCAAGCACATCTGGGTTCTTTCATGTCTGTATCAAGACCTGTTCTGCAGCCAAATCTGGCATGGTTCTCTACTGAATGCAAATCAGCTAAAGTTGTGCACTGGGAATGGTATACCTGTCTTGATCGTATTACTTGTTCGTTTTCGGGTGTGACAGTAGTGGTCACTGAGCTAGGTTTGTGAGATGCACAAGCTCTTCAGCCACAGCAGGACCTCGTACAGGAAGCTACTCAGGACTGAATGTACCTGACCTCAAGGGAAGACACGTTTCAAATGAAAGGATGAATGGGTGAATGAGTGAGTGAATGAAGCTATTCAGTCCTGCAGGTGCATGCACATTGTTTGCAACACATTTCAACCGCTTGTCAGAGCTGGCAGCTGTGTACCCCAACTGCAAGCTGTGGCATTTTGGAGTGAATGCTTCTGCCCAGTCAGAGCGTCTAGACTACACCTGGAAGCTGCAACACGGCCAGCAGCAGGCTGTTCACTATGGCCTCATCTTGGCCAGTTCAGTTGGCATACCTGAACAGGTAAATGCAGGATGTGCCTCTCTGCTTGTACGCATGCTTGCGTGGACATGGCCTTCTGAGCTGCACAACGCATTCTGGTACTATTCTGGTACCACAAGAATGTCCAGGAAGAATTTGAACAGCTGCATGCCCGTCATCTGTTGGACCTGCCTGTCATCATGCAGCATCATGCGTACATGCACAATCAGAGTGGGTTGCTGTTTGAGCCCATGTGGTGATTCCTATGACATGTAATGCGACGGTGCCTGCTACGCAGCCAACAGTCTGTTGCCATCACACTTGCTTGCCAGCAGTTCCTGGTGCAAGGACAATGCCACAATCAAGCAGGTCAATACATCGCAGCATGGCTGCGTGCTGTGTGCTTCATAAGCATAGACATCACGAGCATCAGCTGTGTGTAACAGCTGTGAGCACCATGAGCATCAGCTGTGAGTAACAGCTGTGAGCGTCTGAGCTGCTGTCTCTGCAGGTAGCCAAAGAAGCAAAGAGGGTGGTGGCAAGATTGGACGCAGCTGAACAGCAGAGCCAGCGCATCCACTCTGCTGATCCTGCAAGGCAGAAGCTTGCTGATCTCTATTCTCTTGGCCACAAGGCAAGTAGAATTCCACAAAATGAACTGGCAATTGCTTGGGATGTAGCTCTGCTCCAGTACTGATGTTGCATGTGGCTGTCTGAGCCTACATAGCCTACAGCGCGCTGCAGCTGGGGTAAAAGCATGCACGTCTTTTATTTGGGTCCATGTGTTAGGAGGTGTGCCATGTGCATGCACTTGACATGCATCTTGGAGGCTCTCGTCATATTTTCTGTGAGTGAAGCCGCCGACATTGTACGCTGTGACAAATCATCTGGAGTAGCTGAGGTTGACTGTTTGGTCGTAGCTGAGTATTTCAGTCAGCTACAAGTGCAAGCACAATGCATGCAGAGGCGGCTTGAAGGATGTGTCATTGGCTACAGCTGGAAACCAGCAGAGAGTGTCCCGCTGTTGTTTGGCAAGGAGCAGCCATCTCGTGTGCTGCCGGTACACTGGTCTCTGATCATCTAGATGGTGCTGGTTGCAGGTTCAATGTCTAGCAAGCAGCTGGGCGCAGCAAGCAGGCTCTGCTGAATTGATGCAACACTTACAAGATCTTCAAAACAAAGCAAAATCTGCGTTCCCACAGGGGTTGGAATGCAGTGAGCAGGCATGTTGACTGGTGTACTGCCATCACACACTAAAAATGCACAGGCTTTGTGCATTTCTAGCTGACAGAAGGATTCATGCAACGCGATACCCACAAATGGGTTTGCGCAGTGCCTTCTTCAAAGAAAGCTGATGTAGACAGATTTTGCCTTGAATTCACATTCACAAGCAACACGAAAGAGAAGCTAGCACTGTTTGAAAACTTGCTTTTGCCAGCGCTATTGCTGTAGTATAGTATCAGTTCGTCGATACATGGCAATGAACAGCGGCATAGCGGCCGTGGCCATTGCACCCCGATTTCCAGATCTGCAACACCATTTCGATGCAGGGCAGGCAGCGGAGCAACTGTCTCAACTGGCTACTGATATAGGTTGCGCTGTGGAGTGTGTCTGTTTTGTTCTGCGCGCGCTTAGTACGGTGTGTGCAGCAAACAACATGTCCCCAATGGTTTTCACGCGACATGTCAGCGAAGCTTCCTTTGTGTACAGTGCCACAGGCCGGGCAAGCTGCTACCACTGATCGACTTACTATACCGACTGTCCTTGTCCTCGAATGCTTCCCTGACTCACGCGGTTCAACGGCTGCAAAGCGAGGTCATACAGGTAATTACAACCGCGACAACACCATTTATCTATGTTTGGCTGCTGTCTGACGTAGGTCGTCGGATTGTGCAGGCGCTCCAGCTATCGGTCCCACAGATTCCGGAGCATCAGCAGCAACAGCTTGATGCTTTACGGCAGCGATGGCTTGATGCAGTGCAAGGTAGAAGCAGATCTGGGCAACTGTTTCTTCAGGATGTGGCCCGATGGTTGTCTGGAGCAGGGGTTGTCTGGCGCAGCGATCAGTCTAGACATCAAAAGGTGTGCTTGTATGCAATAACTGCTGCATGCAACATTACATGTTGCTTGATGTGTGGTTCACTTCAAGGGCAACACTAGCAGTGTGTGCTTTTCATCACCAAACAAAAGACTTGACATAGCAGTGTATGGCTGCGTAAATCTGTGACTGATAGCCTAAAGCACAGCAAGCACCGTCTGCCTTTCCGTGCAGAAAGCAGTCCCAGAGCAGACCGTTGAGCTGCTCCCCCCTCCTCCACCCCAACATCTGCCCCCACCACCTCCCCCCCCTCGTCCTGTGCCAAGTCACTTAGGCCCTTCAGTGTCCTCCAGATCTGCATGGGACTCCCCTGATCTTCCCTTTGCCACTCACCAAGACCAACGGCAACAAAACCCTTTGCAGCAGCAATCTAAGGCTGCTACACTGCTGCAGCTGCCAAACAGCAAACCCACAGACCCCCAGCAGCTGACTCAGCATCTCCAGTCACTCAGTCTGGCATCCTCCAGGCAAGCAGGTGAACCTCTCCAATGCTGCTGCCACTGACTATATGCAAAACACTCAACAGATGGCTACTGGCAAAATTGCCTTCATGTATGTCCACTGGCAGTATCTCCATCATGTCATCATGCCATTGCAATGCCAGTGCATGCAGGCCTAAGTCTGCTGCTGTGCACTTGCAGACATAGTGGGTCCTGGTGTCTCAGGGAGACAGCAAGGATTGCAGCAAGGCAATGGCAGGCCTGCCCAACCAGCAGCTCTTCCTGTGCAGGCTCCTGTGCTGAGGCCTCAGGTAGTTTCAATTGGCCTCTTAAGCGTGCAGTGTCACAGCCGTCTTTGGACTCACAGCTTCCTCACAGCTTGCTCATAGAGTGCAATAGGCTTCATGTAGTGCATCTGCAGTTAAACCCAGATATAGCCAAACACTAGATTGTTCACATGCATGAGCACCTGCAAACGCCAGTCAGCAGTAGCTGTGTCATGTTGATGCTTTGCTGAAGCCACATGCTGAAGTTATCTGCACAAATGCTTCATGGTCCATGCCACAGAACCTTCTTTGTAAAGTATTCTGTCATTAATGACCTAAAGTGTGCATTTCTTTCAGACTGGGCAGCCTCAAGAGCCATTTGTGTGGGTGGCATCTGCAAACCTGAGGCAAGTCAGGCAGCGGCTTGGGGAGCTCAGGCAAGTTAGAGCTCTCTTGCATCAGGAAGAGAGATTGCTGCATGCACGGCGCCAAGAGCTGGACCCAGCCTCTGGAAGACCACTCAAGTGAGCTCTGCCTGCTGCAATGATGGCATGCTCACATGTCCTTTGTGCTGGTCTCAGCCTTCCTTCGTGCCGGACCCAGCATGCACATGATGTCAGTCATGTCAACTAGTTTTGCATGCATGCATCTGGAGTGCAGATGATGGCCCCATGCTCAAGAAGGCTGTGCTGCTGACATGAAATGTGTACCGGCATAAAAAATTGGACTTGGTAAACTGGCAACAGTGCTGTCTACTAATTGGCAAAAACGTATGAGCATTGTTGCGTAATCGCCCAGGACACACAACATGCATGTCACTGTGTGCCGGCATGCTGTTTCTGTATGTGCAGATGAAGCAGCAGTCACGTGCGTGTATTGCTCTTACGATTAAGGGTAAAACGATGTAGATTTTGTAGAATATAACAATTGTGGATATAGATAGGTTTGAATCTGCAGGATCTTCTGCTGGTGTGGGAAGGATCTGCCCACCTGGGTGTTGGGAGACACCTACTGCGGCAGGGAACGGCCTGGGGAACCGCGAGGCCATAAGCTGTGCATCACTTTCATGCAGTGCACAGAGTGCAAGTGCAAGAGGGCCATTGCATTAGATGCTCCATCCAATGACAACTGGTGTCCAAAGCAGTGGCAGTGCCCTGGATGCAGTAAAGAGCTGCATGGTGCTACATGCAGCAAAGCTGGCAGTGCAATCGTCGTTGTGCACTGATCTGAACGGCTGCATGTCATGCAGTACACAAATAAACTGATATAGGCACAATTGTGGTCACCGCCAGCAGTGCAATTATGTCATGGTGTTGATAGACCCAGGGAGTTCTGGGTAGGTTCTGCCTGTTTTCAGTCTGGTCATATGTGGGTTGGAGCTTTACCATTGAGACTGTATTAGATAGCTACAGCATTGCAAACAGCAGAATCATCCTGCCAGAATGTGTGTAAGGCCCGTCCCAGAGTCTCAATTGCAGGAAAACTCTTCATGAGGAGAAGTTTTAGTAATCTTGCTACATGCTGCATATGCTTCTGACTGGTCCCTTGTGTGTGTTCCTGCTGCGTTGTAACTACCGCAAATTTGATCCCCAAATCTTGAAAGTCACCTTTGCATGCTTTGGGGCTACATGATGCATCTGAGTGGTCACACTAAGCAGCCCTTGACGAGGCTGTCTCGATTGATGTTGCACAGAGCGGTGCTAAGTTGCATATTCGGCGGATCAGCTGTCATCATGGATTGCAAGATGATGCCGTAAGCTCGCGCACTTACTCCTGGAGCATCTTGTGCAAATTCTCGATGACCCAAGAGGGCAGATTTGATCCTGCTCCGGATCTAATGTAGCCTACCACAAGGTGGGGCTTGCACTAGCAAAGGCAGCAACGACAACGTGCTGTTTGTGCTCTGCACGCAGTCAATAGGGCATCAATGGAGGCGGCTGCTATCCTGAGCTTGCACAATGGTTTAGGCAGTCACAGACCTCCTGAGCACAAGCAGCATGCATGTGAGTGATCACTGCTTGTCACGGTAAGTATTGACATTATGGAAGAGGCTTTAGCCAAGCTGCTTTATCTACCTAGCATCTTTGACAACAGCGTTTGTGTCTCCTGATCATTGATGTACTTTGGCATTTCATCTTTTGCAACCCAAGCATACTCAACAGCCTGGCCACCCTGTTTCAAGGCAGCCTGCCCTTTGATTAGCTGTGCTTTGTGGAAGAAAGCTTTGCTGCTGTTCTGATCAACATGTCCCATTGGTGCATTGCCTACAAAGTAAGTCTTTGGCCCTTCCTGTATTGTCTCCTTCAAGGCTCGCTCTGCTGTTTGCCTCATGGTCTCTCCTGCGGAGCTCTCTACTTGTGGAAACTGCCAACCTGAATCTCCTGAGGAGCAGAAAGCCAGAAATTTGCTCACAGTCGATGGCGATTTGGAACGCATTAATCGCTGAATGTCTTCACAGCTAGCCTGAAGCTGTAAGCTCAAATTACAAGACAAGCTTCTATGCACAAGGCTAGAGCATAACGGTATGCAAGTGGGATTTGCAGCAGTCAGCGAACTTTGAAGACTTGAAATCAGAGCATTGGCAAAGGCCTACTGTTTCATATAGTTTATCATCATTCTGCTTGCAGGTCCACTTGTTTTGTGCACAGGCTCAACATCTTGCATGCCTGTTGCTATTGCCAGCTCAGGATCAAATTGAAGCAAGCTTGAGTATGCAACCTACATTTGCACGCATATGATGAGCTGCCAGGATCTCTTGTTGGCTCAGTGACAGACACTGCAGCTGCACACTTGCAATGCCAACATGTCAACGCGACAATTCTATCTAGCATCTCCTGGAAAACAAAGTCCTGATGCAAACCTTTAGTTTTCACAAGCAGGAAGAGCCGCTGATCAAGCCGCCTTCTGAGGGATTTGGTGTCCATGGCCACGTCTGCTTCAGTCTCTCTGGGTGCTGGCTGCCACTGCTGCGTGGCCCCCTCACCATCCTCTGATTCATACGTTGTTTTACCTTTTGTAAACTCCTCTGGCAGCCTTTTGTTGCCACTATTTTGCAATTCCGCCTTCCATCCGAGGTACTCTGATTCCCACTCGGGAACCTCAGGCATGATCACCTGCAGCGCTACGCATCGCTTCAGTGACTTGCAAGGTGCATGCCAGCATGCCTCTAAACGGAAGCTTCACGAAGTTGCGTTGGCATTCAGGCTAGGCGGTACTCACGGGTAAACGCTCTAGCACGCAAGCGCCAAACAGTCTGTCCGCCGCAGGCACTGCCTGCAACCAGCAGACCCGCTGGACCGATGCCTTGAAACAGGCAACTTATACACTGCAGCCGAATCTGAAGACAATCAAAGAAGTCAAATCATACCGTCACAAACGATCTTGGCAGCTGGCAAGCTACACTGTCAATGCAGGAAGCGCTGCTTGAATGTCTTGCTGCCTGCAACAGTAACCTGGCGGCAGGCAGCATGGCGACGTCCACAGCAGCTTTGTTCAAAGTACGAGATCAATAGTGATGTTATTTCCTGACTCTACTCCGAACGTGCTGCAGGCAACAGCTTTTCGATACGATGGACTGCGAAGCGTACAGCAATCGGGAAGAAAGAGGAAGAAGGATACGTTCAGTTTGCAGCATAGGCTCTGACTGAATTACTGTCACAAATGAGCCAGCAGTAGATGCCGTGTTGCCTCCTGCAGAGTTTCACATGTCTGTACAAGTTTGTGTAGTACGACTTCCATGTCGACATATTGCCCTGATCATGACACTGGTATATGGTATTCAATCACATGCTAAGAAACTCCTATTTGTTACACTTTTGGTCTCTTTCCATACATGCCATGTAACCATTGGTAACAATTTTCTGACAAATTTTCCAGTCAAATGGGCTAGCTTTCCCCAACGACTGTAAATGCCCTGACTGAATGAATGACTGCCTGACTAACTGCTGGACAGTGCTGGACATAGCAGCACTGCTGAAGTATTTCTTGCCAATCTAGCACACAGACATACACACCAATTTCACTAAGCTGAGTGACAGCTTAGTAATCTCTCTTCATGTGAAAGTGATGTAGTCCCCCACCACCAAATCAACGATTCTACAATGTAGCTGCGCAGTGGTGTCTGCAACGTGTGACACGGTCACAGGCTTCTGTGGAAACGGTGACAGGCTTCTGTGGCCCAAGACAGCATTGAATGATTTGTTTTATTCAAACTCATATTCCAGATGTTGTCTGTTGGCCTTCTATTGGTCCCCAGGACACAGATGTAAGTAGCAGTAGGGATGGTGGTAACCACTTTCGAGCGCTGGTCTGCTGCTGAATGCCCTCTCCATTTCATTCTTTGGTTGTGCATGTCGCATTTTTGAGTGATTCGCATTGCACCACTGCACTGGCCAACACCATGGTCATACGCATCCATCTCGTCGGGCAGCACGAGGTCTGCGTGCTGGAAGGCTCAAGCGTCGTTGGCTTGCAAGCATCTCCAGCATGACGCATCGCCATTTGACGCAGGACGTGACGGCAGGCTTATTGTGAAGGTGACACCCAGGATGACGGCAATCCATGTGAATGAGAACTCTTGGCTGTCAGACACATTGCCGACCATGTGATCCCATGTGCTTCGGGACACTGCAGTTGCCTGCAGTTTTGAAGACGTGGCTGTGCTGAGGTTGTACATTCCGAAGGGCGAACTGCAACCACTAGGCTAGGCAGTGGCATCGGCGCAAGACCAACACCCTGAGTCTTTTGAAGACATGCAACAGCACGCAATGAAATCTTTGGCACATGCGCACTTGAGTACACAGCCAACAAACAAACGGCTGAACCTTTCCCGGGCACGAATTTATGGTGCCGACAGACCGATCAGTTGCCTGCGTACACCCGTGAATTCGTTTCGCGTGAGCCACAAGCTTCATGTTACTCGCAATGCAGCAATTCTGGAAAGGTCTGAGGTGCAACGGCCGTCTTCAGAAGGCTTGGACAGGTATGAGGCTTCAAGTGCTCCTTGGGACATGGCATGACATCCGTCCACTGTAGTGTGGACTTCGCGGCGGCAGGCCCAGATGTGCGTACTAATGACCACTGCCTGTATGCAGGACTGCAGATGATAACCAGCAGACACATCAGCTTTCAGCTGAGCACAAGCTGCAAGACAGCGCTGACTTTGGATCAGCAGAGAACCCCCACCATAGTCATGCACAGCACCAGTATAGCAACCAGATTCTTGGGTTGGACAAGGGAGTATGGGTAGCAGCAGGCTTGATCACGGCTTGGGCCACCATGATTCATATCACAGTGTTCCACACCCCGCTTCATAGCCTGCAGGCTGTGGCACTATTTTGGCCTATGATGCAGCTTCACACAGGGTGAGCTGCAGTATCATTCTGCATGAGCTTACTCCGCCAGTCAATTGTGCAGATCATAGCAAGTGTTGTGGTGATCATGTTGCTATGGACTCTGTGTTGCCTGCACAGCTCAAAAGTTTGGGCAGCAGTATTTGGGCCTAGAACAAGCCGTGATGTTGTCACGTCTGTGCATATGATATGTAAGGCCTCAAGTGTCCAACAGTTCATTGAGTTCTGCTTGCTGCTCTGTAGGGTCTTCATCACGGCACATGATGCAATGCATGGCGCAATAGCACCATCCAATCCCAAGCTGAATCAGTTCATGGGGCGATTAGCTGGTACTTTGTATGCTGGATTGGATTATGACTCCATGAAGGTGGCGCATCATGAGCACCACCTCCACACAGGCATTCAGGAAAAGGACCCAGATTTCCATTCTGGCAACCCTGGTGTACTGCCCTGGGCTGGCAAATTCATCAAAAAGTATCTGACAATCAAGCAGTTTGTGATTCTCAATCTGATGGTGGGGGCTGTTCAGATCTGTGGTGCGCCTTACAAGAACATGGTGGTCTTCTTGCTGTGTGCTGGGCTGTTGAGCGCTGCACAGCTCTTCTACTTTGGCACATATGTGCCTCACAGACCGCCAAAGCATAACCCACAGCAAGTCATGACTTGGGAGAAATCAAACCCCACCTGGGCCACAACTCGTCTAGCTAGCTTTGTGACATGCTACCACTTTGACTGTCATGTGGAGCACCATCACAACCCTAGGCTAGCATGGTATGAGCTCTGGGGTGCTAGGAAACAGGCCCTGCAATTGCAATAGTATCATTGGTGTTATTTTCCCCCTGTGTGGTGCTGTCTCCTGGCGTGTTGTGGTCAAGGTGTGTGGATGAAGCTGTCATGTCTGTGACAATCATCATGTAACAAGCAGCAGAGCTCAAGCGTGAACCTCAGCTTGAGCTCTGTGTAGCTGCCTGCTTGAAGCGTCCTATCTATTTCTTTCCCTATTTCATTGACTGTAGATACAATAGCAATAACTGCAATGTCTGTTATTGTATGTGTAGCTGAAGTTCTACTTGATACTGTCTGTAGCACTCAATCAGTGTCCTGTTCAGCTGTCAGCACTCCTAAGTTCAGGGTTAGGTATGGGTTGTGCCATCTGTTCAATGCAAAATGGCTAAGTGCTAAGAGCGCTGCTGACATTGCTGAGAGGCAACTTTCAATCTTATACCAGGTGATGTTCTGAAGAACAGGACCAATAGAGTGGTCATGATGATACAAATATCTGAATTTTCTGTAGGGTACAGGAAGCAGCTGGTTGTACGCATATCAAATGCCTGCAGATGTAATGAAACTCAAGGGACATGGTTGTGTATTTTTGTCATGACTGTCTGTGCATGGTTGGGCGTTTATAGAGCCATCATGCCTGTTGCTTCAAACATCAGGCACAAGACGTAGTGCCGGAGTACATGCCAGCTTGCATGTTATGTGTCACTGAATACTGCATGTGCTGTGCACAGACTGTTGTCTTATTTACGGACGTCTGCATCAGGAGTTACCATGTGTAGTCGCCTGGCATCCGACTCAGAACGCCCAAAACCAAGACTGACAGGAGTCTGACATACGTGTGAAAAGCCAAAGGCATTGAAGATGTTGACACAAATTCACAATGTTTTCAAGCTGCGCCAACCGGCTCTGTCATCAGTACTTGACAATCCATTCTGCTTTCATGCTGCTTCACTTGCTTGACCTATGCAGCGCGAACGGTGCAACACTACCACTCCCATATGCAGCTTGCATGTGTGCAGTCGATCCACTGGCTGGTCTGCTTTGCAAATTACTTGGTGCTGGAGCTGATGCTGCATCCCTGTCTTCTCCTTCTTCACCCGAGTCAAGCTGCATCTCACCTACTTCCTGTCCAGCTTCTTCTTCACTGTACTGGCAGGTGTACTGGGGAGTATATTCTGGTGTGTCTGGGGACCAGATGGCCTGTGAATTTGGATCCCTGGGAGGACTTGATGGGGCAGCTGAGGTTGACACAGGCTCTGATGGTGCTGGCCTGGACATCAGCAAGCAGTAGGATGTGAACGAATATGATTGTAAACCCTAAGCATATAAACGCTAATTGGCAAAAACATAGCCATGTAAAATCTGAGTGACTGTATGCATGTACATGCCAGCATCGTGACCACAAACCGTGTAATCACATGCCGGGTGTACGTTTGCTTTGAACTGTGATCCATGCACTGGCAGTGGTGTTCAGTCTGTGTACATGCTGAGTTTGTTGCAGCCAAACAGTGTTGGTGCTGTGATACTGTAGGCACATACTGACCTGAGCACAACAGCTCATGCAAGCATGCTGCGATGTGGTATGGCTATTTTGCAATGTGGCGTAGCTATATATTGCGCTATGGTGCAGCTATATTGCAATGCGGTACAACTATTCGCCAGCCTGCAAGGCCTGGACAGGTTTGAAGAGACACACACACACACACACACACACACACACACACGCACGCACGCACGCACACACACACACAGAGCAGTAGCCTGGTTTGCAGACACACCTTTTGGCAGCAGGCTTCCTCTGTTCCTGCCGTTGACTGTGATCAAAGGCTGCCTTTGCTCTCAGGTTCAACGCCTCTGTGCTATCAAGCATCTTGGCTGACTTGCCTGCTAGCGCCTTTTTGACTGTTGCTCTGCCTCCCATTGATGGCTGCAGCATGTATTCAACACCTCTGTTTTTCAGTTTTGTCCAGAAGCTGAAGCAATTTCAGCGAAACCATGAAACAAGTTTTTTAATTTTTGGTTTCAACAAACCACTTTTTTATTTTTGTTCATTTGTCCATTTGATTACTCATGTAAAACATGTCTTTCCCCCGGGTCAAGAACCAATAGGCCTGAGTAGCTCCCTGTTCAAGATCCTGCTTTGTCAGTAAGCGACCCAGCAACAATGTGAGTTGATGGGATCCAAAGCTTGACAAGGCTGAATTACAGCAAGGCATGATACAGTGTAGCGGCTGGGCAATATATGCACATCATGCAACAGCATGCTTGATCTTTGTAGATCTGCACACTCAAAAGCAGACCTGCTGACCCCATTCAATCATACTGTACACCCAGGGCACATCTCAGATGCAAGCCAGCTTAGGGATTAGACACGTTCCATGTGAATGAGCCTGCTTAAGTAAATGCATCTTGTGTGTTGTGCCAGAGCAGCGCGCCAGAGCAGGCTGCAAAAGGTCATGACCTCTGCGTGATAGTTATACTGATGCACGCACAGCATAGCGAATGCCGGCAAGGAGCTTACTGGTCGACTTGGAGGCCGAGCAGACATGAACAGGTTGGCACCAGCTGCACTTGAGGAAGCCCCTCGGCCACTAGGGCCTGCCTTTGCGCCTGGCCTGCCTGCAGCAAAGCAACACAGTTGGGTCTACATCCACGAAACAAAATGGCTAAGCGTGTCCAGGGTTTTGCCTTAGCATAGGGTTTCCCTGTTTTGCCCTACATGATGCGAAGCGCCCTGAAGGCACTAGCAAAGCAGATGAGTGCCATCTCAAGATCGCGGGTGATCTCATCGTCAGGCCAGCTGTTACACACATCGTCCAGCATTGCAAACGAATTCTGCTAGTATGTACAGGCACCTGGCTGACAGCGACAACAAAGTATGTGACAAAGACACTGCAATATTCAATCTGGGCCAGAAAGAAATGTGATCAGCAAGGAGCAGTCAGACAGCAAGGAGCAGTCAGACAGCAAGGAGCAGTCAGACAGCATGCTGCAGCCTTGGGGAGCTGCCGTCTGACTGCAGGACCGAGGATGTGTTTACGGCCAGACATGGCCTAGCATTAAATCTCATTGGTTCTCATCGTTAGGGTTTTTGGAAACCCCGAAAGTTTCAAAACTTTCAATTTTGTTAGAGTTGTTTGATAGGTTGTAGGGGTTAGGGTTGTAGCGGCTTTTGCATTTTTCATCTTTAGGGTTTGAGAACCGATGAGATCCAACGCTGGGCCCAGACACGTGCTGAAGCTGCACATTGGATTCAATAGCGTTATGTACTGTGCAGGAAGGCCGAGGAGAGACAGCTCACCTGGGATAAAGCTGGTGCCTGAGGGAATGGAGCGCCGCTCAGTAGCATCCTTGGGAGTTGAGCCAGTGGGTGCTGTGGCAGGGGTGATAACAGGGGCTGGAGAGGGGCTGCGCTGAACTGGCTGAGTAGGCAGTGTCAGATTCCTAGCTGTCGCCTCTGCTCCAGCCCTGTGTCAAATGTACTCAAGTGAAACAGCAGCATTTACATTTTGACAGCCCAGCTCACAGCGAATGAAGTGTGTCAGCACCCTAGGGATTTCAGCTAAAGAGAAAGGCTGCCATAGTTTGGTACAGCCATGTGCAGACAGACATAAGTCAGACACAGCATGTGTCCATCTGCAAAGCTTGCAGGAGTGTGTGCAATGCATTGGGCGCTAGCTGCCTGTTGGACTAAGTGGAAATTTGTCGTTTGAGCAGCAAAGAATGACATCCAACCCTCAAAATGAACTTGTCTTGATAGCCATAGACCGGGGAATGATGTGCTGACATTGAAGAAAACCTTGCCAGCCATGCAAAGTCTGGCTACTCACCTGATTGAAAAGTGATCATGCGCTACGGCAGCTTCTGCACCACCAGCTTTTCTGACGTTTTGCTTGCTCAAGTACAGCTCCTGCAGAGGTCTCAAAACATGAAATGCGTTGTTGATTGTAAGCAGCATGCATCAAAGATTGTGTATGTGGTACAATCGAACTCACAAGCTGATGCACAGCATGCAATGCCATTGCCAGGGGTGGCGATTGCACGTGTCAGCTTTCTACTGCAACGAACAAGCTAAATGCTAGCTTGTGCCAGGACATGTAGCATACCTCAAGTGGCCTGTAAGACGTGGAAGGTGCTGAGGACAAGCCACTTTGTAGCTTTGACAAGGTTGCCTCCACCTACAGACGGCTACAGACTAGCAGACAACTTGCATTTTACTTGATGTCTGTGGCATACACTGAAGACACATGCTGGCGTCCCTGTTTTGCACACAGCTCTGGCAAGCATACAACTGCATCTTATTGCAGACACCAATGCACTCACCGCTCTGCTTGCTTTGGAAACAGCAGCATGGTCCAGGTGGCCTTCATATCTGCCTACTGCATAGGCAGTCACTTTGACCCAATCGTCGTCATCCAAACACAGCTTGTCTGCAAGGACTTGCAATGAATCTTTGAGCCTGTCACGCTCCTGCTTGCGCAAAAAAAGAGGCGCCAGGAGCAGACGCACTTTGATCAAAGGTTCAAGCTTTCTGAGCTCTTGATCTTGCAGTATGAACAGTATGTTTTGCGCAGCTGCTTGCTCATTCTGTAATTCCCTGACGTAAGCTGAAGCACTCCAATCTTCTGCCAAAAGCCTATCCGCGATTTGAGTAGCGTTTTTGTCACTTGCCATGCCGCAGAAGCACAGGATTGCTGACTGCTATACAGTCGCCTGCACACAATAATGCAGCAGGTAATGCAGTTGTTGCTCCGGAATGGCAAAGCAGGTCATGCGTTGGTCCTAAATGCGATCTGCACATCGTTTGCGATTCGCAAATTGCGAGTTGTGAAACTGCGGGCATTCAGATTCCACACACAGGAGTCAACTTCACTTAAGGTTCAGAACGCGCAGCAACAACGTCCAGTCACTGAGCTGGTGAAAACCACAGGCTATATGCCCAGGTTTTGAAGCCGCAACCGGGGTCAGTCCAGCGATGTCGAACAAAGCTATGAACTGTGTTGATCAGCTGAGGAGATATGCGCATACAATATCAGATGCAAGAACACCTGCACAGCAAGGTAACATGTTGTTGAATATCGTCATGCACGGAAGATGTCACATTGTGATGCGTATTTGCAAGCCTGCCTGCTGTTGCTTGTAGAGGAAGATGTGGTCAACAAACTGAATGATATCATGTTTGAAAATGCTCAGCCAAGCACATCTTACGAGCAAATTCCAGTGTTCCACTTCTCTGTAAGTTTTAGGAGGTGTCGCAAGCCCGTAATGAGCATGTTCTGCTTGCAACAAGTTTACCCGCGGATCGCTGCAGAGACCTCAGAAGGGCTCTATCAAGGCCAAGTTGACACAACAAGCACGCTTACAACATCTTTCGGTGAGTTGTCAGGCTCCAAGGGTGATGTTTTGCTGGTCTGCTGGTCTGCTGCAATCAGCCAATGTGCTGCAGTCAGCCGATCTGCTGCACTCTCACTGGTTAACGTGCAGCTCCATGCATAGAGAACATTTGCTCACACCTCATGGCATTTCCTGCAATCTGTCATGTTCACTGCAATCTGCCATGTTCACTTTGGGCAAAACTCTCAAGTCGCATTGTCCACACTGGTGAGGTAGCTGATGCTATGTGCGTCCGTGCAGATATGCAGTCACAACATTTTAGGGCAGCTCCAACTGGACGATGTATGGTTCTGCCTTCTGCGGCATGCCACCAAAGCCGCAAACAGCCCTGATGATAGTCGATTGCACTATGATGACTTTTGTCAGGTAATCTGTCAATGGGCTCTGCGTTGTTATACCCTTGACATCATGCTACAATTATCAATAATCTGCCTGATTTAGGTTGATTACCCCCGGCCAAAATAAGTTTTGACTATATGTAACACATTGCACATGCATCGAGCTCACTGTCCTGCATTCTTGCCTGAAACCTCTGCAAGGCATCATCTCCTTTTGGTGGAAGCAGCCTCCTGAAGGCAATTTTCCAGTCTGAGCGATCACATAGCAGCACGGCTGAAGTTCAGTTCAGCTTCAATTGAGACGGTTGAGATGAAGTCTGTACTGCCTCTGCAGGCAGCAATTGAGCCCACAGATGCCTTCAACTTGCTGGCAGTGAGGTTGTACTTTGTAGACTTGATTTTGTGCACAGTGTGTGCTTCATGCATTCGCAGGCGGCGACTGAGTGCACAGATGCTCTGAAATTGCCAGCAGTGCGTCCATACTTCACAGCCTCAGTCTTCCTGAAGATGAGCAAAGACTTGCAGGGCACCATCTCCATTCCCTGCTTCCATCATTACATTGTCCGGAAGAACGCTATGCTACAGACGGTATGCGCTTTGCCCAAGTCAACCCTGACAGAGCAGGTTCTATTCAAGCAGCTGGAAGCTTGACTACCATTGAGTGCAATAACTTGTCATGCGCAATGCATGAGCATGCCTGTACGCCGCAGTATGATGTCCACTGCACCTTCGCCCGCTCAGACGCTGCCAATGTCTTGCAATCCTGCACAGCATGCTGCATAGATGGTTGCCATACTTTGTTTGCTCGCGCCCCGGGGATTTCACGTGCGCCCTAGGATTCCCACAAACCTTCAAGCCCATACACCAGCGAGGCCCATGCGAGCCGTGTTGTATGGCGACCCAACATGTTTCTAAATGTCCAAACAACTGCAGTCAAGGTCACATGGCCTACATGTCGCTGCTGGTTTATGTATACATGTCTTGCGAACTTGTATGGGCATCCAATGGCCTGTAAAACACCTGTGCACATTGTACACATACCCTGTCTTGTCACGGCCGCTTATATGGGCTCAGTCCACAAGGCAACCGACGCTGCCTACGTCTCCAAACATGCCAGCTTTCCCATTCAACCAATCGGTCATTCAATCAGAATTCCCTGTCTTTGGGACTCATCAAGGGAGTCAACAGACAATGACTGGGGAATCCACCTACACTGAGCAATTTGTGTGCATCGCATGTCAGACCATACCTGCTCTTGTGCATGTGCTTAGAGCTGGTGCATGTACAGATGATTCACATGGGCTGCTTTGACACCGATGGAGATGGTGGTGTGACGGACACAGAGCTGCAGGCCTACATTGCTGCTCTGGTTCCGGAGCTGCCAGGGCTGCAAGGGATAGACAGAAGTATGGCAGTTGACACCTATGCCCAGATAGCTGCTCGCAAGTTCCTCTTCTTCCTTGGCAAGAAGGGCAAGTGAGTCCCCACTGTGTCAGCTGTCCCAGAGGACTTGTCGAACGAAGCTCAATGCCACTTAGCTTGAAGCAAAACTCTGTCTGTCATACTTTTGGCAAGACAGTTCTCACAGGCAGAACGTTACAAGGTTACCCATGCTGTTGACGCATCAGAAAGCATTGTTTTAGTCCCACTGAGCTGCATGGCTGTGTATCACACAAAACTCCCACCCCACCCCACTCCACCCCAACCCCACCCACCCCAGCATGCTCATGTCCTGCGGCCTACATCACATAGTACCAGATCCTGCAGGCTCGCTTCAAGGGACTGCACCAAGTGACCGCATAGCAGCTGACTTGTGCCTAGCCTGTTGTCAATGCGTTCTTGTCATCTTCTGCAGGGCTTCTCTGCAGGGTATGCCAGTTGGGCATGCATGGAAGTGGAACCCAGGAGTGCTGATTCATGCAAGACGACCTGCCATCATGATTGCTGATCACAGGTGTATGGGATGCAGGGTGAAGATCAGGGTTTAGGGTTTGATGGGATGCAGGGTGAAGATCAGGGTTTAGGGTTTGATGGGATGCAGGGTGAAGATCAGGGTTTAGGGTTTGATGGGATGCAGGGTGAAGATCAGGGACATCGTGATGAGCAGCATGTGGTATGAGCTGATGGAGCTCAGGGTAGAAGCTGATCCGGAACAGCCCCAGGAGGGGTGGTTCAGCAAGGGCAACGCTGAGCGGCTGCGCAACACCTTCTTCCACCTGGACCAAGACATGAATGGCCATCTCAGCAAGCATGAGTTCTGCGCGTGAGTCAACTGCATTTGTGACCAATTGAAACTGCCTGTATGCTTGGGTCACGTCAGTGATTCTTGCATCCTGTAGCTGCACAACACCTCCCATTCCAAGCAGGAATAACACCTCCATCTCAATGAGCATGACTTGTGCGCTGAAGGTGAGCTCTCACATGGCCTGATCCATTGTGCCACGCTGTGGGTGTGAGTTTGAGCTGTGTACTAAAGCAGCTTCAGCAATCGCAAGGGCCAATGATTGAATGATGCACAATTGCACTCTGCACATGGAGTCGACAGAAGGCACAGAAGTTGACCAGGCTGCTAGCATGGCCAAACAGAAATACTTAGGCCCAGCACACAGCTGCTATCCGGGCCAGATAGAAATACTTGGGCCCCGCACACAAGTTGACCAGGCTGCTATCATGCCCAACCGGGTACTTTGGCCCAGCATACTTGCAGTCTGTCCAAAATCTTCCAGATCGTAATAGCGTTTCTGGTTACATACTTGTGTCAGGTAGGGTTCAGATGTGTCAGTCAAGGGGGTATGGCTTGAAATCATGAGCTGCCTTGACACCGGGGCTCCAGGAGCCTGACCACATCATGTCAGGTGCTATCCCAGTGGCTCAACAAGTGTCCCCTCTGCAGGATCTCTGTAGTTGCTATCATGCAGACCATGCGTGTGAAGCCTTTGCCTGTTCAAATACAGCGTTGCCCACTGCTGCAGGAACACTGTGGGGTCCTTTTCACCCATTTTCCTCGATCGAGTGTATGAAGAACACTTGGTCTCCCACAAGACGTGCAGGGCCAAGGGCTATCCTGACCAGATGGACTTTGGGGCCTTTCTGGACTTCATGCTGGCTTGGGACAATAGAAGCAGCTCGGCTGGCATCCAATACCTGTTCCCCGTGCTTGACTTGAAAGGCAGAGGATACCTTTCTCAGGTATGGGTCACAATGCAGAAGGACTGGCTAAGACCTTGTCATGTAAAGTCTCACACAGCCTGAGTTAGGTAGCAGAAGCGTGTTACCCAGCAGAAGCAGCACAGCCTGGGTCTATGCACAGACAATGCCTCAGTCAGATAGTTGGTTACTCAAGCAGCCATCACAGCTTTGCTGGTCTTGGGTGGTCGATCCAAGAGTCTATACCTGTGGGCTGCTACTGCCGGGCAGAAGTCTCCACCTGAGTGTCCAGCATCTGCAGGCTGTACCTGCATTTGCCATGTGCCGGCTCACATGTGATCTTCCATGTTTGCTGAGGCACTCCCTACAGGGAAGCCCAATGTATCTCATCCTTGGGCTTTTCTTTAATCAATGCTGAAAGGTGTAGTCTTGCCTTTTCTCAGCAGAGGCACTCACACAGCACGCAACTGGAACAAAGCATATGAAATACATTTGAGGCACAGGTGACGGCATGTGGCACTTCAATGAAGTGCTTCAGCCAAAGTATCATTCTGTTCTTGCAGAGTATCCCCTTGTGCTTCATTGCATGTACAACATCTGTCTACCTGGCAGATGTTCTAGCCAAACTCACTGCCAGACTTGCTGCTGTGATGCAGGCAGATGTGTACACCTTCTTCAGGCAGATCTACAAGATGTGGGTAGACTGTGGACTGTACCCAGAGCTGAACATTGAGGATGTGAAAGATGAGGTGTTTGACATGGCTCAGCCTGAAGACCCTCTGCACATCACAACTCAAGACTTGCAGGTGACAGCACACATGTGCAGGCTCAGTATGCCCACCAGCGGCTGCTGCACACATTGTGAATACAGGTTGAAACATGATAAGGTAGAAGTGCAAATCAATTGTATAGTTTTGCTGCATGCACTCAACAAGCTCATGATGCTTTGTTCATTGCGCGCCATTTGCGTGCTGTGCTTTGTGCTGAGACTCTTGAGCTTTGATCTTCATGCTTGCAGAAGTGTGGCATGGCAGCAACAATTATTGGAATGTTGGCGGACGTTAACTTGTTTTGGGAGTATGACAACCGTGAGACGCTGATGCAACGAGATAAAGATGATCAAGGGAAGTGACCTGATCCAATGTACCTTCTGTTGAGGCGTTTTATTCAGTCATGTTGTCAGTAATGTGTTGTGTAGCAGAGCTGAGGTAAAGCGCATTGCTAGCGTGTCAGGAAGCTTGATGTCCTGCACCGTTACATATTGGCTCTAAGGGTGGGCTTGGCAGTCAACACGGGCATCTTTATTGTGTGTCCGTTGATTGCATGTAAATTATTACAGCATTTATGACATATCTGCATGCTTATAACACATCCAAGCTTCTTGTTTGAAAGCATGGTTTGCAAGCTGTAGTTCCCTCATGTTAGTGCTGTGTTAAGTGTACGGTACTGAGCATTCATGATGGCGCATCATCCGTTGGAACCCTGACACGACAGTGAAACATGCTCAATTTCCTCTCTTTGTAGTAGCAATGGCGGCATTGATACTACATTGAGTGTGTTCCACTGTCGTGTCTGGGATCCAAGGGATGATGCGCCATCATGTGCAGCCTTGTACCAGTCCAATGGAGCAGATCAAAGGAGGAAACGATTCTTGCGCCTGAGCCTATGTGTGCTTTCACATGCAGGTAAGTTTGCTCATGGCTGGAGTGTTGTGTTCTGAACCTTAGCAATCAGTCATCTTGTTTGGAGTACTGGTAGTCGCAGCTTTCGCAGAACAGTCCTGGGTTGATGCTTCAGCACTGACTGAGGCTATGCCATGTACACTATGCTTGGTACAATAGGTCATGATAGAGTACGACTAATCTTGTTCAAACCTTTTGTGATAGATGGAGTCAATGCGCAACAGCACCCCGCAAGGGTGCAGTCACATTATGCAAGCTTGCCGCATCGGAAAGTTGCGAAGGGGCCTGCCTACAGATTGTCAGCACCTTCTGCAAGTTACAAGGCTTAGTCACCATTCACGCTGCTACAGATTCACGCTGCTACAGATTCCTCTGACTAACAACATGCTTTCAATCAAAGACAGTCGTTGGCACTACTGCTGCCCCGCCAGGCGTGCGCACCCGTCGCCGCAATGTTGACAGATATGTGGGACAGGCTGTTGATCACTCCGAAGGGAGGCGAATGGGGATCATCGCCCTGGACAATTGTCGGCTCGTTTCTGACCTGTGCACTGACACTGGCTGTCCTTGATATCAGCGGCTGTGCGTTGCCTCGCAAGCCTCTCAAGCGTGCAGATCGCATAGAATGGAGCGTCAGAGTGGTCTCCAGCATACACGCTGTTGTGCTGGTCTTGGGTACGTGAACCAGTGGCATGGTTCACTGCTCAGTGGGCGTTTTGAGCCATTCATGACTCACACGTCACATGTCACCAAGATTCGACTGTGTACCAGGCGCGTACCTGACTTGGCTGGAGACACGGCATCTGAGTGATTATAGCTCGATATTTGGAATAGCACGGGCACCAGACTTTTTTGCCAGAATATTTATAGGCTACCTCGTATATGACATGGTCGTAATGGTCTGGTACTACAAAGAGTTGCAAGACCCGACTGCCATTCTGCATCACTTCATCTTCCTAATGGCAGCCACATATGTGGTAGCACACAGCAGCATGGCTTACCCCTTCTCTTGGTTGGCCTTTACAGAGGTGTCTACACCGTTTTTGAACATCAGGTATGCATTCTGACTTTCAAGATGCGCTTTGGCAGAGCTTGACCAATCGTCTTTGCATGCTCTGATGATGCCATGCACGTGTCTTCATATACAGCACCACATGCTAGATCCATTCAACTTCTGAGGAAAAAACATATTGGAAAAGGTATTCCTGTCTGTGTGCAGATGGCACTTTGCAGTATTAGGCTGGAAGGACGGTCCAGGCTATTTGTACAACGGTCTGGCATTGTTATTCTCATTCATTGTTTCTAGGGTGATTCTGTATGGACTTGGCTTGCTGGACCTTTTCAGGTTAAGGTGAGTTCTCACCCTACCAGTTTCGCATCTTCAGTCAAGACTACAGGCTCGCCCAGCCTTGGGCAATTGCTTTCAATGGCACCAGAGCTTCGCTGTGGCCCATCAAATCTTCATGGACCTGATGACTCTGCAACACTCATTGCGTAGATTCCTTCTGCATTGAGCATCAAGCAGAGACGGCTAACCCATCATATCAGAAGATAAGTCCAATTTGTACCTGCAGGCATTTGTGGCTACAGTCGTCCATACCGCTGGGATACAAGATTGTTGTCGCCCTGTTTGGTATGGGTGAGTCATCAATGCTGACGGCATCACAACAAGTGGCTTGCAGCACCCTTAAGGGAGCAAGGCACTCTGGAAACAGTGTCTTATCACCAAACCAGTGTCGGCCTACCCCACATGGCCGCTGATATGTAAAGCTCTGATGCGGCATTCAAATTGTTGCAGGTTGGGTATTGAACGTGTACTGGGGTAGGCTGATTGTATCTGCAGCAGTCAGAGCTTTCAGCAGAGCAGACAAGAAGAAGCATTCTGTAAAGAGCCAGTGATAATACCTGCATGCAAGATACATGCATTGAGTGTGATGTGCTTGGCTGTTGTGTCAATTCTAACGCGACACCATATGGTTTTGCTTACTTGGCTATGTTGTGCATTGTGTTGCTTATTGTTGCCCCCTGCAGCCATGTGTGTGCTTCAGAGTAATACAACCCTACAGAGTGAAGACAATCCAATGGCAGATTCTGCTATTGATGCAGCCTGTGCTCCTGTGGCTTATAGCAGAGTCAACACTGACGTAATAAGACCAACAGTGCAAAACCCAGCTATTTGAGCTGATCCTGTCTGCACAGGCTTGCTTATTGCAGCATCAGTCTGTCAGCATAGCCTTGCAATGCAGTCTTTGACATGTGCGCTGCATGAAACTAGTTCAGCAAATTTATTTTGACTGTCCACAAATGCACTTGCCCTGTTACGTGACACCTGTGTACAGTATGATTCTATTAGCCTAAGAGTTCCACCAGATATTTGTTTGTGCTGAGGAGCACAAGTCAGTACAACACTGTTTGACTTAGGGCCAATCAAAGCAACTTGTGATCTTATGACACCTCTCTGAACATTGGTAATCAGGAGGCCGAGACTACTAGCAGGATACCACATTGGTCACACAGATTCATCTTCTGTCACCAGCCCATGGAGGCAGCATTTGCACAGCAGTGGGACTCAGCTGCGGTGGGAACGGAAGTGGCAGCGGTGGCGGCGGTGGCAGGGCACCAGCAGCAGCTGCAAGAGACGCTGGGGTGACTAAAGCAGCTTCTGGGAATCCAGCAGCTCTCCATTGGTATACCAGCTGAGACCAGTCTCTTTCAACATCACGCAAGACTGGCGTGACAGTGACTATGTTGTCGCCTCTCAAGAACACCTGGTGAAGGCGGCGCTTGCGCTTCTCTGCCTTTCGCTTCCACCTGAACTTGTTGACCTGCTTCTGAACCATCACAAGCTGCTGCTTCTGCTCCCCTGAAAGAACACGCATTGTCTGGCAGTGCCTGTAAGTACACTGAACTGCCCAGCTGACATGACTGTGGGTATGCTTGTCCTGAAAACAATGATAGAAAACACAGCTTGTGTGAGCTTGCCATTTTGTGGTTGCTGCTCCACAGACCTGCAACCTGTGGAACTTACAGACTTTGTGGTTACACCAGATACCACATTCTACACCACTGCAAGATGCCAATCAACACGCTAGAGGCTGTGTGTACAACAGTAAATCGTTTGTTCACTCAGTCAGGCATTCATTCACTCATTCATTCACTCATCCATCCATTCACTCACTCATTATTTCAACACCTGTTTGACCGCAGGACCAGGTACGTACAGTCCTTAGCAGCTCTGTGTATGTGATCCTGTTTTGGCAATCAGCATACCAACAATGATGATGTATAGTATCATAGGGGCACTGAGCATGCAGAGTGAGCACAGGGGTGGGTGCACACCTGCCATGGGGTTGGAAACAGACATGGGTGGTGGCTGCGGGTCAGCAGGCTCATGAACCATGACTGTGTAAGGATGTGGTACACGTGTCATGACTGTGTAGTCTTCATCCACATTCATCAGAACCAGGTTCATGAACTTGTCGAAGCCATGCAGGTAGCCTGCAGTCAGCCATGAAGCATGCTCTGCCAAGAAGTTCAGGTCAGGGACAAATGCATGCTCAACTTGAACGTGAAGTCAGAAAGAGTGAGTAGCCCTGCTGAGAGCAGAGCCATGAAGCATGCTTCTCTGCCGAGCATGCGTCTCTGCCAAGAACAAAAGAGTAGTTTCAAGCACAATTATAAGCTCAGCTTGAGTGTGAAGTAGGAGTAAGCAGCCCCGCCGAGTGCAGAGGCTGCAGCAGTGAACAACAAGCTTGCATGACAGCGAAAGGGCAGAAGCAGAGGGTTTTCATTGCAGGTATGGCAATGTCAAGAATGTGCACAGGAGCACAACCTACAGGTGTGGATGTCAAGCATGCTACATTGTCTTATGGACATTGCCTAGCACCTGTAGCAGTGCAGCTGACTTCTGCTTCATTCATTGACCACTGTAAGATGCAGATCTGAGCTTTACATGTTTCGTGCATAACACAGATAACATGCATACAAATCATGAATGCACTCAAGAGCACATGTGACAAAGTAAACAAGGTAGTAAACCCTATGTAACGTACCCATATATGCCCATGTGAAATGTGAAGTTGGTTGATTGATTGCTTGGTTCACTGGTCGCTTGATTGATTGATTGCTCGATTGATTGATTGATCGATCGAACAGCAGAAAAGGTTTACCGGTAGCAGTACCCCTGACGCCTGAGGCATGGCGGGTGACCACCTGTAGCCTGACACTGGTCTTGTAGTAGCGCCGCAACAGCAGCAGGGGTCCCTCCTTGAACTTCTCTGTGATCTTGTCCAAGGTGTTGCCCTTGGCTGCCCGGTCTTGCTCCCTCTTCAGGACAGCAGCTGTACGGTGCTTGGCCAGCTCCTTGTGCTTGATAGACTCCTGCACATTGCAGAATTGTTCCTCTACTTAATGTAGCATGTCAATGTGCAGACTTGTGCTGGACAAACTCCAGCAAATTGCATTCTACACACTCAATCTTATGTGGCATGCCACCGTTGGAGGTTTGTGGTTTGCCAAGATATCAGAATGCAGCATGCACCTTTCACCACTCAGGTTAGCAATTGCCACAGCCCAAAGTTGTGTTGTCTATGAGCATTGTGTTTGCCTGCGCGGTTTGGCCACAGTCTCAGCATTGCGGCTGTGCACACTGCTCAGACTACTTATTCCTGCTTGAAGCTCTACTCCAAGTATATCAATATGGCAGCTGTAGTTCTTGGTTGCTCTATCTGACCACATTGCCGACATGCCAGAAAGCCGTGACAGAGTTAGTACGTACAATGCATGAGGCTTTTGAAGTAAGACACATTTGACGGCTTCAGGGAAGCCAATGCTGCCAGGCAGCAGTTGCGATTTGTCTGTGCATGCCTAGGCAGTCTTGATGACCTACTAGAAGCGTTCGATCACCATAACATTGGAGATGTAAATGGATGGAGGTGTTGCAAGTGACTGACCTCTGATGGCTCTGCCTTTGGGTGTGCAGCATTCCAAGCACTCCAGGACTCTGGCAGCTCTGGTGGCAGTATCAGCCGGCATTTGACCACGTTATCCAAGACTTTGACTCTGGGGACAGGTGGCAGCAAACCCCTCGTGTATAAGGCCCGCAGAGCATCAAAGCTTTCTGAAAAGAAGTCCAGGGCTGGGTCTTCGGGGTTGCTGGTGAGTTGCGCTAATGAGGGCAGGGATGTGCTCGGACGGCCTTGCCCTGAGGTCGGGGGCTGCCTTACGGCTGGGTTACGAAGAGAAGGGGGGCCAAGCTGCCTTGCTGGCGGCCCAGGGAGAGAGAGTGGAGGTGAAAGGGAAGCAGCAGCTGTCGTATGTGTCGGGGAACCAACAGAAGGCACTGAAGTAACAGTTGGCAGCCCCTGGCTGGGGTCATGAAAGGAACTGCAGGCTTCCTGCTTTACGCGATTGACTCCAGAGGCAACACCTAACAGCCCTGCTGGAGGTTGGTGGGGTCTAGATGGGGGTGGAGGAGGGGCAGCTGTGGACGGGGAGTGAAGCGGTGAAGACATGGCTGGCGCCGCCTGATTGCCTGGAACAGAACCATCAGCCACCTGCTTGATGTTCTGCAGACCTGAATAGAAGGAAGCTGGCTGCTGCCGCGCAGGCGCAGGATTTGAGTCCTGCTTGACCTGATGCTGCTGGGCAGCAGCGTCTGGTGCAGGCTGGCCTTGTGACTGCTGAGTGGCAGGAACTTTCTGACTAATACTGCTAATAGCTTCTGCTGCTGTTTCTCCAGGAGGAGGATGCCTTGCAGAGGGCTGGTCTTGCCTATCATCTGCCTGGTTTAGTCTGTGTCTGCTTTGCCCTGCAGAGCGGGGAGGTGGGCTGCTTTGATCTCGGCTTCTGCGATCACGATCGAGTCTGGGGGAACCTTCAAGACCGTACCGGCTGCTGAGCTGCCTGGAAGGTCTTGTGTCTTGGCTGTGAGAGTTTCTTTGGGCTGGTTGTCGTTCCTCTGAGACGCGGCGCTGGTCCCGTCGAAGCCCAGAAGGGCTATACGAGCGCCTTGAACCACTTCGATGTGGAGAAGATGACCGTCTGACTTCCTCACGGGCTGACCTGCTCGGACTCTTCCTTTCGCGCTGAGAGCTCCTACCGGACAGGGCGGTCTTCTCCCGCGCCGCTTTCGCTTCCTGAGACGCGTCTGATTGTTGATCCCGAGGCGCTGGCTGCATGCAAGCGTCCTGAGAAGATGTTCCTGATGGCCTTCATATAAACCTACATTGATCAGTGAAGACGTGTCTGCACAGTGTCCTTAACTACACTGTCTAGGCTTCGGCGGCAATGTCTATGTGCGAAGCGCAAGAACTGAACTCAACTAACGCTCGCCGAGCGTGCAGTGGCGTTGGGCGTGTCCGTGCGTGTGTGTGCGTGACATCCTTGCCCTAGCGCAATCGGCGTTCCTTGCACAGACAATGCAGCGCTGACGTTATACGAGTTCCACAACGGTAATGCAATCAGAAGTTCACATCTCTCGGCACTTTCTAGATCGCCAAGCTCAACATGTTAGGTTTGTACCGTTCGCGGAAGCCGGCCCCTTGGACGATGCTGCACCCGGAACGATGCTGGCTCACATACTGTTCGTCACGGGCGGATGGAGGCAGGATCTCAGGGTAGGTTCATGCAAGCTGCGCCCACCGGCCAGCATCATGAGTTGATCCTGTGCGATGTGAGTTCATGTGTTCTTCCGCAGCAACATACCGTCAGCATAGCTGATCTTGAAGTCACATCCATACCCTCCCACGAGAAGGTGTTGAATGCCAACAAGCAAGTCCTGACAGACTTCGGTCACCAAGGCAGAGTCACCTGTCTTCAGGTATGCTTGCCTTCGACCCAGCTGCGCTGCAGCGGTGATACACAGCAGCTCAGCCTCTGCTGCGTATGTACAGGTCAAGCAATGGGCAGACGGGAACGTCATGGTGGTCACTGGATCAGCTCAAGGCGCTGTAAGCCGCATGCGCTTCAGAGTTCCTCTAGCTCCAGGCTCAGCTCTTGACCAAATCCAGGCACGGAATTCAGTCCCTTGTGTCCTTTTGCAAGGCTGAAGTCCTTGGTTCTCAATCACAGCTGACTGTCTGTAGATGGTGGACATGGAGACAGATACGAATGCGGGGTTTTTATGTACATGGCAGCAATGCCACACAGACACTATAGCAGCAGTAGATATCAATGCTGAGAAGCAGCAGGTCAGCCTCACTCCAAAGTAAGGCTGTTTGACAGTTGTTTGCTTTTCAACACGCCATGACACATGTGCCAGCATCAATGTTGACAAGTAACACACATTTGGCGCCTTTGCTTTACACTAGCAGATTTGGGTGCTGTGTGAGCAAATAACCGCTTTGCATGCTGCTTCATCTCGCTTGATGCTATGCGATGGGACAGTCTGCAGTAGACAGTCTGCAGGTGTTGACAGCAGGCATTGATGGTCAGCTGCACCTCTTGCCCTTAGACTGGGACCCAGGCTCTGCTGCCTCCACCTCACAGACTTGCTACTCTGATCAGCAGGGCTACGTTTCCTATCATGCTGCCCAGTGGTCTTCTATGGACACCTTTGTGACTGCTAGCACAACAGGTAACCTGCCACTGCGGCTCCTCACTGTTAAAACACATGCCAAGGTGGACTGTTCACGCTCATGCCTGCACCTTTTGTCAAGCTGGTCCTTGCACCCTTGAACAGTCAAACTTGTCATGGTGTACGCCACTTGCTGTTCTGTGACTGGCTGCTTTGCTAGTGTCAAGTTTGTCAGGGCTTACAGCGGGCAATTGCATACGCCAGCTAGCCAGTGAGACTGTGCAGACGTGCTAGGGCTGTGTCTGAGGTCCATAGATTCCTGCTCCCTTGCGTTCTGCTCCTGCATGGTCCTCAGCCCGCTGCTTTGCAGCTACACACAGCCTACACGACAGCCTTGGTTCACTTACCTCCGGCCTCCAATATACTATTTTATGTCTGATTGGTTGTGCTGCTGCTGCTGCCGCTGCTGCCATTTGAGTCTTGAAGACCAGTGGAAGGCCAACAGACAACATCTATGTACTACAAATGAGACACCTCATTCAATGCTGTTCTAGAGAATGGAGGGTTCAAGTTTTGTAGCTGACAATTACACGCACCGGATTGATTACTGCAACCTGTGTATCCAGGTGGCTTACAGGTATGGGACACAAGGAAGCGATCCTGCAGACAATCTGACCTCAAGTGGGGCCTGACAGGAGCGCCTCAAGATATTGGCAAGGTGCGCAGCCTGGGAAACTCTCCTTGTGTAAAGTCACATGCAGTATTGCAGCATGCATGCAATTGCTGCTTGCCAGCATGTCGTTTGCATGCAAACTGCACCGAGTCCAAGGGATGCATGCATCCCACACCTGCATGTAAGTCAGTGTCGTTGCATTGGAAGTTGCTTGCATGGCCTACGCACACAGCACTGCACACACACACACACACACGCACGCACGCACGCACGCACGCACGCACGCACGCACGCACGCACGCACGCACGCACGCACGCACGCACGCGACGCACGCACGCTTGCACACAGCAATGCTCATTGTACAACAGGTCATTCAGCTATGAATAATCATGAATGATCACTTGTGTATGTGACCTCCCATATAGGGTCAGTGCACCTGGTCCTGGGGGAACAGTCTCTGCTTCAGTGAGTTGTTACGTCTAACTTATGGAGTACCCTGATGCTATCACACCGGTGTTACCCTTGTCCACACTAGCACAGCAATCAAATTTTCATGCAACACCTGCTGCTTGGTAAGCAGCAACACATATGCTCTTTGCTCTTGCATTGAATCTATTGCTGCCATTTGCACTTCAAGCAATGACTGCAGGAAGTGACTGCACGAAGTGCAATGGCCGCAATAAGTTCAACGCAAGTACAAAAGGCATGTGTGTTGCTGCATACCAGGCAGCAGGCATTGCACAGAAACATATTTGCTAAGTCCGTGCGGGAATGGGCAACACCTGTGTGATTGCACCAAGGTACTGGGTAAGTTGGACATGTCATGTCATGTCTGAGACCCACATAATGCTGCAGGGTACAGCACGGCAAATACATAGCATAGCAACACATCCTTCACAGCCTGACAAGTGTGCGTCCGGTGGCTCAAATGGGACTGTTGCTGTTTGGGACCTCAGATTTGCAGCAGCTCCTGTGGTAGCCACTACTGGCAGACAGAATGCTGGAGATGTCTGGCAGGTGTGCTGTCACAGTCTGCTTGTTGGTGACTGCATGGCTCATGCCACAGCCATTGTGCAGCTGGCAACTCATTCAGTATGTTATTTACCTAGCACATCCTGTGAAAGCCCAGCACCTGAGAGGATACTACAGTATGTACTGAGTCAACAGCCTGATCACGCCAGCTGTCTCTGCAGGTTCAATTTGATGCAGATTATGAATCTGGGGCAGCCCAAACACCTCCAGTTCTGTTCTGCACTGATGATGGGAACCTATGTCGAGTAGACTGGGCTGGGCATGGAGCTGCTGCCCTCAATCAGATGCAGGACAATGAACAACAACGATACAACAGCAGCAGCAATGGTCAGGTTTCTGTTCTGCTCACAGAAGCCAGTAGCGTCAATGGGTTTGATGTCGACGGCACTGACATTGTGGCTGTGGTAGAGCAAGAGTGCATGTGCTATATCAAGCGGCGGTCTCAAACGTTTTAGAGTGCCACCGGTATATATAGATGCTAAATCCAACTTACAGTGTCAATCACACTCATAAAGTGGACTCATCTGTCGATGTCAACATGGAGGAAGCGCAACATGACACCCAATGCCTGGCAATGCCCTGGTCAAGTTGAAATGTGTCGGCATGGAGAGACAATCTCCAAGAGTTAGGAAATTTGAACAACAGTTTCTCAATTCCCAAACGCTGGTCAGGTAACCTTAGGGATGCTGATCTGGAAATCCTTCTCAGACTAGGACGCAAGCAAGATAGGTAGCTGCATTTTTGTGCAGCCCCCGGGGTTCATTTGCAGTGTCGCCTTGGTTACTGATGTCGTAGCCTGTCGGCTAAGACCTTGTCGATCACGCAATGATCAGTTCCAAAAGGCAGAAAGCAAAGAAGCCTGTCAAGCCAGGCCCGACGCATCAAAAGCATGTTGGCCGTCAACCAGACTGGGACGTGAGTAAAAGCGACAGCCGTTGACGTTTGATAGAAAAGGCACTTTTCTGTTCTAAGGTTTGGTTAACTATGCAGCCTACTATCAGTGACTTGAGTGGAATGAAGCTGAACAAGGAGGAGCAGGTGCACAGTCCTGCATCCACGTCAAGCTGACGATTCACAAAAGCATGCTCATGCTCATGCTGACGCGCAGGCCAAGAGACATGCTGCCTTTGTGTCCAAGAATCGGGTGCAGCTTCCAGAAACTGCGCGGTCTGAAGCAGGTGCTTTGCTACTAGCCTGACATTGCACCAGGCAGCAATGCCTGCATTCATTTGCCACTGACTGGCAGCCCTGTGCAGGACACAAAGCAGTGTCTGGCAATCAACCAAAGGAAGGGTTTTGGAATGATGTTGCCAGCCTAGACTTTGATGCAGTTGCCAAGAGTGTCCATGCAATGCAACCAAGCTGTCAACCTGGCAATGTTGCTGAATCTGACACGGCACAGGCAGATCAGGAGGCCGGTGACAATGTCAGCCCCGGTGCTGATGCAGGCCCAGGTGATCCTTCCTAGCATCTACATCTGGCAAATGTGTTACAAGGCCAAGCAAGTTTTGCTGTACAAAGATGCACCAGCACTTAAGAGCTGTGTCATAGCAGGTCCAGAAGAAGTGCCGACATCCGATGCACAGTCAGATGCAACTGCAATGACAACAGATGCTCCTGACCCCAGGCAGAACCCTGAGGGGCAGGAGGCTGCCTCTGACAGCCCCCAAGTCGGCAGGCAACGAGCAGAAGCTGCAACAACATGCGCTCCACATAGACCAAACTCTGAAACGCATCCGTCACCGCCTTCTTCATTGCACAGCCAGCATGCATCAGACTCACAGCCCCAGCTGCAAACAGCATCACATACACCAGCAGAGCAACCACCATATGATGCTGGCTTTCAAGACGACTGTGCGCAATCAGCTGATGCACATGTTGAGCCATCGAGGGAAGCTTCGGCCGAAGCTGTGGCGTCAGCTGCTGAGTCACTTTCCAGCAGAGAAGCAGAGCTTGAGGTCAAGCTCAGTGAGCTCACTCAGCGGCTCACCAATGCTGAGCAAGCTGCTGCGCATCACAGCCAGCTGCACAGTCAGCTTCAGCAGCTCAAAGCAGACAAGACCGCTCTGCAGTCTGACCTGCAGCAGTTCATGCAGCACACAAGCAGCATGATGACCACTCTGCAGTCACAGATCTCAAAGCTGATAGTTGCTGCTCCAACTACCTCTGCTCAGGCAGTTGCAGAGCAAGACCATCTGGCATCAGCATCCAGGGCAGGGCATCCAGAACAGGACACTTGTGAACATGCCCTGCATGGGAAGCCATCTGCAGAGGGCCACATCGGGACAGCCCTGGGTCCTGCAAGCACACTGGCGGCAGCCCAGACCAGGAGCAGTGTGCAAGACTGGCTTTTGGAATCCCATGGTGACCAGCCAAGTCCCTTGGCATGTCATGAGACCTTTCAAGGCGCTGCGTCACGCATGCAGAGCAGCAGAGATGTGCAAGGCAATGCTGTCCAACAAAGGCAATCACAATCCCGGGTGAATGGGCTGCAGCTTGGGCTAGGCAGAAGGCAAGAGCAGGTGTGATGCATTTTTCTGATGTCTATGACATTTGGGTGACACGGGGTCAGGCCCCTGCAAATCACACTGTATGCTTGCCTGATACCCATGCCTTGCTGACATAGTACAGACATCTGATGTGTGACTGTGGGAAGAAATGGTCAATCACTATCATGTGCGGATTGGTTTCCATGAGCATCACACTCAGCTACCCAGGGTAATGCCTGTGTCTGGCTGTCATAGCATTGAGAATGAGCAGCACACAAACCGCTGTTGCCTACACACATGCTCGCCCATGTGTGGGGGTCAAAGTATTGGATCAGATCAGTTATCTGACTCAAAGCATGCTGTCACGGGTCTTGACAAATGACGCTAAAATGGGCAGTGGTGCTGTGTATACCCAGTCAGATGAGGCAGGCTTCAGTGGCAGGCAGAACATGTCAGCAACAGTGCACCAAAAGAAGGTTGAGTCACATGAGATTGACTCAGTATATGCCGATGAGGCAGCTCTGCCTTCATTTGCGCAGATGGCAGCAGCACAAGGATCACAGCTGGCAGGTGTGCCACAGCTGTGGTCAGACAAACAATCCAGACTGCAGTTGCGAGGGCAGGTCAATGATTGCAGGTTGCTGAGTGACAGGTGCGTCTGCTTGTTAAATACTGTGATACAGTACAATGTCAGGTAGCATATCTTTTTGGATTCATAACACAAAAAAGGTGACAGGTACCGCATGTTTCCTCTATGAATGCTGGTTGGATGCAGCATTTAAAGCCTAGGGTGCATTTCATGAGCCTGGGCAGTTGTACATCTGCAATATAGACATAGCACTGAATACCTGCAAGCATTGACGATGTTGTGATCTGTCCTGTATGACAAGCCTCCCACATCTACAGCACCTTCAGAGGAATTCAATAAGATTCACCACAGATCCACTTTCGCTGTGTTCCTCAACGCTAGCTGTGACCTTTCCAACCTCATGGCATAGTCTCAAGAGAGCCCTGAGACCTCACAAATACTTCAAGGGCATCTGTCAATTGTCATGTTGATTGCCTGATACTGCCTGCAATGTTTTGTACAGGTTGTCAGCCGCAGTCATCAGGCCTGACTTTGGCTTGCACAACACAAAAGAGCCTGAACCCATTGCCCCAGGTAATCCTGTGCATCAAATGCTTGAAGCTTGGTGCCATGGAATGTAGAGCATTGTATTTGCTCAGCCTTGCTTGCTCAGAGAAGGGCTACTGTGAGATACACAGCAGCATGACTGCGTGTAGTCATGGAACATGCTGCAGCCCTTGTCTTGGGCTTTGCTGACACATGCACATCTGCTTGTTGTGGTCACCGCTGAATCTAGCATTTCTCATGTCAGAGCAGCAAGAGTCTTGCCGCTACAGCTGCCTGGATCACAGCTAATGCTCTTTATTCATTGTTGCTGGCCCCTGGAACTATCAACATGCCTCAAATGGCTTCAAGAGCTGACATTCATGCATCAGACACATGCCGTATGCTTTGCCATGCAGAGATTGACAGGGCTGCAGAGGGCTCAAATGCATCTACCATCAGGCAGGCAAGCTCTCACAGAGATCCCCATGCCTCAGTTGAGGCAACGTGGTTTGCCACATGCACCCATGCCCAAGCAGGGCACTTACAATGGCCCTGCCAGCCTGCGGCTCAAGCCAATGTCCACTGGCTTACCTCCAACCCAGCCTGTGGTGAATGTTCATGATAGCTTGGCTCTCAGTGCTTGGGCAGGTGCTGGTCGACGCAGTGCTCAGGCTGAATCTGTGTAGCCGTGGACAGCTGGTGGCAACCCTGCTGAAACCACCAATGTAATTAATCTGAACCAAAATCGACCTCTAGGCACTGGTAGCGAGTTGATGAATTGATAGGTTGAAATGGACCCACACACAGGCAAACCTAAAGGCAGTGCTGACGTGCTTGCAAGAGAAGTGTTTCATATGAGAATGCTGCATGTTGTGTTGCGTGAGGGATGTGCTGTTGAATTTCTGACAGTGCAGTCCTGGCATGCATCCATAATACTTTAGTTGCCTGTGTCTTGTTACTACCGGTATACAAAACACTCACTTGTTCCTATTGTAGTTTCACATCAATTCCTGGATTTAATGTAAGTCATGACAACACAAGCAGTGGCAACGAGGGCGAGCTCACATCAAGTGGTCTTACGGCTACATGTACCATCTGCATGCCTGCTCCTGCAGCTGACTTCTAGTGACTGTCGGGCATGACTAATCTGAACTGCACTGACGTGACATGCTGGGCAGGATGCGACATGACACTGCACGCTTGTTTAAGGATCGCAACGCTGTCGAGCAAAGCACTCGTGCAGACCCGACTCCTGCGATTATTCTTGGCTTGTCGCAAAGCCAATAGCTACAAGCACATCGATCCGAGCGCTGACCGTCTCTGCTTTCCAGATCCGTGCACACCTTTTGCAGCATTTGCGAGTGGCGTGTCGTTCCTTGCAGAGGCTACCAGCCCAGCACAGCTCTCAGATGAAAGTTCAGTAAAAGCCGGATTTTGCTGTACGCCTGTGTTGTTGCCGGGCCCAAGCTAATTTTGCCAATAGATGGTAGCCAAGTCTGGCAATAGTCCAGCCCCAAGGTCCTCATATCAGGTCGAGCTATCAGAGCGTTTTTCACATCAAGAGGTGGATCAGCTGACTTCAAGCAGTTCTGACGACTTCGAGCTGGAAGCGGGGATGAGCACAAGCAGCAAGGATCAGCACCAGGAAAGTGTGACCTTGCTAGACGTTGAAGCCAATGAGCCTGTGCATCAACAGCCAGGCTTCTCCTTCAGAGAGCTAGCAAAGTTCTTTGGGCCTGGACTGCTGACATGCGTAGCTTACGTGGTAAGCGCCATTCATCTTTGCCTATAACTTATGCTTGCTCAGCATGAGAAAGCTAGCATTTACCGCGCAATGCAACGCATACAGGATCCTGGAAACCTAGAGGCTGACCTGCAAGCTGGTGGCTTTGCTGGCTATGCCTTGCTCTGGCTCTTCCTTGTTTGCACCATCATGGTAAGCGCTTTCAACTGCGATAACCTCATCTGGCATTTACTGCTCTTGTTATCTCACTTTTCTGCCTACTTAGCTGCAGCAGCAACAGCAATGTGTTACAATGCACAATGTAATGCAGTTGTGAAGCTTGTTTTCGTCCTTGCATGAGGTCTGCCAACCCCAAGCACATCACATCACAATCATGTTTCGCAGATCCAGTCAGCTTGCCGTGTGCTTTCCGCTGTTGAATGCTTCTCATTGTCTGCGTCCCTGTGACCCGCGCAGTCAAACTCCACCTCCCTGGGCTTCACAGCACGTCAAAAAGGTGTTGATGCAGCAGAGTATGCTGTACAGGGCTTTGCATTCCAATGCCTGTCTTCGCGCTTAGGCATTGCCACCGGCCTCAATCTTGCACAGCACTGCGGGCAGGAGTATCCAAAGCTGCCGCGCTACCTCATGTGGTTCTGCATGGAGATCGCAATCATTGGAGCTGACATCCAAGAAGTGATTGGCAGTGCAATCGCTATAGCGCTGCTGTCAAACAATGTCATTCCACTGTGGGCAGGTGTGCATGCAGTCTCGTTGTATCCTTTTGAACCTGGAGGCATGCTCTACTTGTTGCAGCATGGTACTGCGGTATGGCTGTATGGACTACAGTGCTTACCATGTTTTGGCTGATCCTGCGTATCTTATCTTTAGCCGTGGTCTCTGCTTGGTGAGATCATACTGGTGTTATCAGTCACAGCGACCACATGCAAGTCAGATCATCTTCTCAACATGTTTCACATGGTTTTCAGCAATGTACTCAGTACCTATTGAAGGCGCAAGCTGAACAGCAAACAATGTGGTTACAAGAACACCGGAAAGATTGCACAAGCTGCTTGCTCATGTTTGTAAGCTCTGCAGCTTACTGCAGAGGTTGCTTGGCAGACAAAGGTCTTGAATGAGAGCTGAAACAAGGTGAATGAACGAACTAATGAACTAACGAGAATGGAAACGAGATGAGCTGATGGCTGCAGGCGTGCTGGTGACAGCAGCTGATGCATTTGTGCTGTTGCTGGTAGAGCAGTGGGGTGTGAGACAGCTGGAAGCTGTGTTTGGAATCTTCATTGCCATTATGGCGGGCTCCTTTGGGGTCATGTACAACAATGCAGACATCCCCCAGGGCCAAGTCTTAGAAGGTCAGCCCTGTGTTCTTCAACATCTGCACAACAGCGCAGAACATAAGCGCTTTGGCTTGTCTTGCTTCACGACCTTTGAACAGTCCCGGCCGTCCATGCGTCAGCTTGCATGGTGGTGCTTTGCTGTGCTGGGCTGCGTTGTGCTGGGCTACATCTGTCACCTGTCTTGCTCCTCTCTGCTTCGGTGTCATCTATCTCTCTGCTTTGCTGTTGTCTGCTTTACTGTGCTCCGCCCTGTCCTGCTCTCTGCCCTGCCCCATTGTGCTCTGCTCTTGGCTCTGCCCTGCCCTGCCTTGCTCTGCTCTTCCCTGCCCTGCCCTGCCCTGCCCTGCCCTGCTCTGCTCTTGTTTGGTCAAGAGATGAGGCTGCCAACAATGTGGGTGAGAGAACACTTGAAAAGGCCTGTGAAGCGACTGCTTTGCGCCGCCTTGTCAGGATGTTTGTCCGCTATGATGTCCTGCTACAATGTGCTGCAATGCTGTGTGTGGCGTGTGCAGGCTTGGTGTTGCCCCGGCTGCCTAAAGCAGCCCTGCCCCTGGCAGTAGGCACAGTAGGTGCTCTGATCATGCCCCATAACATGTATCTCCAATCAGCTGTCGTGCAGTCCAGGTGAGGGTCACACACACACAGCCAGCTCATTTCATTTTATCTAATACCTTACAGTCTGGGGTGTGGAGCCAGTTGTGACTCATCAGACATCCTGACTTGCAAGCACAGGTGTATGTGGTGTGCGACAAAATCAAGCTGTTGGGAGTTCTGCTCAAAACAGAGCTCAAGGTCCCGTTGTTGGTAGTTTGGGCCAAATAACGAGAAGTGCTGACCTCTAACTCACTCACTCACTCCCTCACTCACTCCCTCACTCACTCACTCACTCACTCACTCACTCACTCACTCACTCACTCACTCACTCACTAATATGCTCTAAGAGGCAGGCTGGCCTGCATTGTTTGAAGGCCTGGCTTGAGCGCCTGTCTGAGCAACAACAGTGTCAGCCATCCACAACGTTTGCATGCTACTGCCTGAAGAATGCGTTTTTGCTGGCCAGGATGTTGCAACTTTGCTGCCTCAACAAACTCAGTGCAGCATGGTACTGCTCACCTGCTGGTTATCACAAGTCGGCGTCAATTATCTTTTGCAGGCTCATTGCTTCTCATGAAGTATACAAGCTGTGCATCTTGATGCAACATGTCTAGGATCTAGGCTGAGTAGTGATCATATGCTGCAGGCCTATTGCCCATCATGAGGTTGAGAAGAAGCAGAGCGCGTTGCGCTATGTGCGCATTGAGACTGCCATTGCCCTGGCTTGCTCTTTTCTCATCAACCTTTTCATCGTCTCAGTTTTTGCCAAGGTATGCTGATGTGACACCGTCAGAGCCAACGTTCAGCCTGACATTGTAGCTACATAGCCATGAAATTGGCGTACTTGTAGCATTTTGCTTGATAGCTCCCAACCACATCACTGTCTGTAGTTGGAGAGGCCTGTGGTTGTTTAGTCAACCCTTGATGCAGCTCTGCATGCGTAGGGATTTTTTGGGCGGGAACTGCCAGAAGACTTTGGCTTACAGCATGCTGGAGAGTACTTGGCAAGCAATTTTGGCGCCAGCTATAAGTATATATGGGGCCTAGGGCTGTTAGCAGCAGGGCAGGCTTCCACTATGTCTGGCACCTACACAGGTGAACAAGCCCGCATAACCGTACAGAAACACGACGCAAGTCTATGTGCTCAAGTGAGCTAGGTTTGAAACGGCAGGCCCTGTTAGAGTTCACTGCAGGCATGCCCTGTTTGCCTTTGCCTTATTGAGGTGAAACAGGTGCTGAGTGACTCCCAGTGCCATGCTGAACAGTCAAAACAGACTGCAGATGTTGTGAATGCTGTGCAGGTCAGTTTGTGATGTCTGGTTTCCTGAACTTCAAGATGGCGCCATGGAAGCGGTCCTGTGTGACAAGAACAGTGGCCATCGTGCCCACGCTTGTAATAGCAGTTGTGTTTCAGGCTAGTCACAAGCTGGACCAGCTGAACCAGCTGCTGAACATTTTGCAGAGCATCATGCTGCCATTTGCAATCATCCCGGTAAGCATGTCTGCAAGTCTCAGTGTCTGGGTAGAGCCTACGCAAGGCTTACTGATCAGTGTTTGCATTGGCATAGCTGTTCCTGTCGTGTTTAGCCAGATGCAGTGTTGAGCATTGTTGGGCATGGCAGTGTTCAGAACTGTGTGCACGGCATAGCAGCAAATGGCATTGCCAAGCATAGTCAAAGATGCATCTGATGATGTAAAGTGCTTTTCGGGAACTGTCAGCTGTATAATTGCTTGAAATGTTGCTGAGATGTTGAGTGTGCTTGCAGGTTGTTTATATGACCTCGCAGCCGCGCATTATGGGGAAATTGTTCACTTCATCCAAACAGCTCCAAGTGCTCATCTGGATATTGGTTGGCGCAATCTTGGCAATCAATGCCTACATGATCGTGTCAGTGACTGAGGGCATATTTGGAAACACCTGGTGGTTGGACCTGTCTTTTCTTGTAGTTGGGACGTTCTACTACTCCTTTGTAGCATACTTGACAGTTGGTCCAAACAAGTTTTACAGTGTGGTCAGTTGGCTTCAAGACAAAGGCAAGACAGTGTTTGCAGCTAGCTCAGCTTCAATAGAAATTTAGTAACTCTGCCTTTCTGATGAATAAGAACTATGGAATGGTTTGTGGTGCAGCAAACAGCAGCATTTGATACCTTGTGGTGCTCAGGAGCACAAGTGGGCCTGCAGGACTGGCTATATACAGCAGCATTTGAGACCTTGTGATCAGGAGCACAAGTGGGCCTGCAGGACTGGCTATATACACTGTGACATACGCAGAAGGCTGATAGCCACCCCTGAAGTCTTCAAGTATTACAGTTGTACCTTGTTGATTCGAATTGCATTTACTGTACAGGTCATAATTGTTTATCAGAACGCAAGACCTGCCAATTATAGGTGAGGAGGTCTACTTGATTCGCTTATCATAAGATCTCGACGCACGCATACTTGACTGCCCCCCCCCCCGCAGCAGACAGTTTCCGCAAGGGGATCTGCGTAAATCTCACCGAACGATCAAGACGACAATGCATTAAGCTGACACCGGGTGCTCGCATTGGCGCGTGTGCTGTTCACGCTGCGCACATGAGCTACGCTGATAGCAGTCCTTGTCAGCTAGTTACGGTATGATTGAGCTATTACGCTCGAGGAATTCTGGATCCAGAGCAAGCGCCGTCATCACCAGCCTCGACGTAACAGCCAAGCCCTCTTGGCTCTTTACATCAAGGAACCACAGGTGTGCTGGTTGTCGGCCCCAGCTTGCGGAAGTAGACTCTCAGAAGCTCCAAGTACAGGCCAAGATGGTATTGTCCAGCGATATCGATCTTCTGCATCCTCCTAGGGAGGTTGAGCAATCAAAGCACAAGCTGAAGAGATTGGTTCAGTCACCCAACAGCTACTTCATGGACGTTAAGTGCCAGGGATGCTTCAACATCACAACCGTCTTCAGCCACAGCCAGACAGTGGTTACCTGCACCAACTGCAGCACCATCCTGTGCACTCCAACTGGAGGCAAGGCTCGTCTCACCGAAGGCTGCAGCTTCAGGAGGAAGGGAGACTAAGCAGATATTGGGCAGTGATGCCGGCTCCTTCTCAGCTTGTACTACAGCTTGTGACGACAACATCCACTAAAGCTTGGGCACAAGCAGGGACAAGACCATGGTCACACAAACCTGTTTTGCTACAGACACCTTTTCATTGAAGAGCTTCGTGAACGGTTTCATTGCTTTTTTGGATCAGCATGCATATGCCACTGTTGTCTTAGCAGAGGTTGACGTCCTATTTCAGATGTACAATATTTTGCCTCAGCTGCGATCTTCCATGATTGTAATGCAATGACGGTCTTGCTGGCACCCTGCTGCTAATTTGATCACACTTGGCAAACTGCTGCCTACTATTGTGTGCACTGCATGCATCCAGCTTTTCCTAAGCTAATGTTCAGCTTGGCGCTGTAGCATTAGGTTGTGCAGGTGCATATGAAATCATCCGTTGATGACATTCAAGTAACCTCATGAGTGCAGTGCCTAACAGGCCCTTGGACTGGGACACATCATTCAGCAGATCAGCGGCACTCGCATTTGCGTCATGATCACAGTCGTCTGTCACACACCAATGCTCGAGACCAACGAAGTGCCAATCGCATTACAAAGTCTGATGCCTGCTGCTGTATATAACCATCAAGCATAACACACACAGTGGTCCTGTGTACATGTGCATTTGCAGCAACAGCAAACCCCGGAATGTGATTGCAACCACTTATCCGAGTGACTAATGTGTACATCTGATATAAATCTGAGCCCAGCTGCAGCCACCAAGGCATAAACAGAACTGCATCATCACATACACAACAGGACAGTCCATAACACTCAGGGGTGTTATGGACTTTCCCACACTGTAATGTGTGATGTAGGCAAAGCATTCAACACAAACAAAGAGTATTCGTATCTGGAGTTATAAACACAAAAATGCAACAACTGTCAGATCAAACCTCAACAATCTGCCCACAGACAGAGTGGCTCCAGGAAGACATTCACGAGAATGCTCTGATCTGCAGGGCCTGTACATGTGGCTTGTTGATTGCAGGAGTGACTTGCACAAACAGGCAAGCTCTGAGCTGTTTTGTATCAACAGCTCGCTTGTCTGATCTGGCAGCACTGCACAAACTATTGATCCAAATCCAGCTTGTCAACCAAACGCAAAATCTCATCAAATTTAGGCCTTTCAGTTGCTTCAGCTGACATGCACCGTGTGCCCAGAGCCTGCAAATCCATAATACACTTTAGTAAACAAATTATCCCAGTTGGCTATTGGCTTCCAGCAATGCATGCAGCAATGCATGCAGCAATGCATGCACATCCTGTACATGACAGTTTAGTCTCATGATAATTGCTGACGCTTCTCAACAACAACTCCAGGCCTACGCTGTTATCTTGGCTGCTAAAGAAAAACCCTGCAACATAATCAATGTGCAGGACATTGATGCACGTGATAAGCAAACAACACCCACACGCACTGTCAGAATCAGTTGTCAAGACTTGTATTGACAGCACCTCCAAACAAGTACACACCAACTTCATAACACCCCTTTGGGGTTGCCCCCAGAAGCTCAACACAAAAGCTAAAATTTCATACCACATCTTGTCTGGTGCTGCTTGTGACGGCATGCACACACCGATACAACTTCAGCAAGCTTGCACTGACGGCAGAAAGACCAAGGAACAACAGCAGCAGCAGCAGCAGCAGCAGCAGCAAGGGGTCTAAAGGGGGAGAAAGAGGCAGCAGCAGAAGAGGTGGAGGACAAGAAGGAGAAGAAGAGTCACCACCTGTAGTTGTGGTGGTGTATCTGATGGGAACTGCAGCCTCTTCTTCCGCTGAGTCAGATGGAAGATGACCTGCATCTGCCCCAGTCCACTCCAGGGCCTTTGCCCGGTGTACATCTCCCACAGCAGCACCCCAAAAGCATACACATCAGCTGATTTGCTCAGTTTGCCTGCAAAGCAGCACAGATAGGTGTCTCCACAGGATGTTTGTAGAGCAGAGTATGCATTCATAATGGACATGATGACACTTGTGCTGGCTAGCTGCTTTGTCCTGTTAAGTGCAAGCACAGAACACTCACCTTAGCTGGTCATGCTCACTGTTCAAAACAAACCTCCTACAAATGTCACCATCACCAAAAAGGTTCCTGTGATAAAAAATAGCAAGGGCAGTAGCAGAGTTGCTCAGCATGTATGGCAGAATGTATGACATTGTGGTGCAGCTGTCATTGTCCACATGCCCTTTTGGGAAGGACAACTCCCTCTCTGCCACAGGCTCAAGAAATCACACTTGATGATGACAGCAACGATCTCACCAGTAGTAAGCAGCTCAGTGGGGCATGTGTGTGACTGAGCCATCAATATCAGTATTCACAGTCGATGAAGGTCCAGATACAGAACAGCAGCGATGCAAAGATTGGAATGGTGGTGACATGTCACCAGTAGTGAGTAGCTCAGGGGGCATATGGGTGACTGTGCCATAGGTGCCAGTGTCCACAGGCTCTGAGCCTAGCGTTCTGCTCAGACCAAAGTCGGCCACCTTGGCACAGAAGCCACGCTCATCAGCATCATTACTAGCCAGCAGAATGTTACCGCCTGTAAGGTCCCCATGTAATAGGTCCTGACTGTGTAGGTATGCTAGTGCCGCAGCAATTTCGTGAGCTGTTGCCCTGTAGGGGAACAACAAAGATCGTGATTTAGTATGGAGCTTGAACCTGGCAAGCTGAAGAAGCTACCATCTAGTCTACCATCTGGTCTACCATCTGGTCTACCATCTACTGTACTAATAAGGCTACCATCTAGTCTACCATCTGTTCTACCAACACTTCCACCATAACTGGTTCGCATTGTTCAGAAAACAGCACAGCTTCCTGCAAAGCAATGAGCATGGCATCTGGTGCAAAGCATCACACTGGCGAAGCACATTTTGCCTCTTTGGCTGCCTTGCATACGAGACTGACCGCACACGATTGGCGTGTCAGCAAGCAGAAACAACTGCAGACATCACATTCTGCAAGACTTGAACATGGAGAAACACACAACAGCATCAAGGGCCAGGCAGCCCTTGGAAGCTTATACCAGCTGCTTTGGCTGGCGTGCAATACCTGTCTTGCAGACTATGCAGCAGTTGCCTGACATACTCTGCAAGGGTTGACTCACATGCCATGCAACAGTTGCCTGGCAAGCTTTGCAGCAGGCAACTTGCATGCAACAGTTGCCTGACAGGCTATGCAATGGCCAACTTGCAGGCTGTGCATACAGACCATGAAAGCTCACCTGATAGCTCTCATGTTGGGCTTGGTTCGAGAATCAATGTGGCCGTTCCGATCGGTGTGGAACCAGCCCCTGTCCACAGCATCTTGAAGGGAGCCCTTGTCACAGAATTCCAACAGCAGCCAAGTCTCAAACAGCTGCTCGTCTTCGGCCTCCTCAGTGCCGTCTAGGCAGTACGACTGCAGACATCAGTGTAGGCTGTCACTGCACAATGCATAGCTGTTAACCGTAAGTACATCCCATTGACAAGGCACAATCTTTGGGTCCCCAGAACCCTTGGTACTGTCTGTACCTTTTCACAGCAGAGTGCAGCGCTTGCATTTGCATACAGGGTTTTGACAGGGCCTGTGACAACAGGTGGGCGACCCACACAGGGGCCCTGCCCAGCCGGGGGATGCCCTGTTTTGCACTGTAAAAAGACATACAAGTACTAGACATAAGCCGCATCTAGGAGGGCTGCTTGCGTCCGGCCCTCAGCAGAGCGCAGGCACGGCCCTTGCCTGCTCAGGTTTTTTATGAGAGCAGTTGGAACCCTGCATGCATATGTAAATGTACCTGCTATCTGCTATATGCAAGTCACGTGCGGGCTGTTGTATACAGTGCAAAGGCTTTGAGTCTCATAAAATTTCTGATTGCAGTCTCTTCAGCAGCAGCCTGGTCTCAAAGCTAGACAGCGGGTTGCAGAAACCAGCACAGGCATTCATGCACAGGCATGCCTGCACAACCCAAAGACCTTCAGTGTTGTGGACATGGGAAACGTCCAGCAGCACTGTAATAGGAGTACCTGTAGCGGTCTGGTAGCTGCCTTGAAGGTCTGAACCACATTGGGATGTGACAGCTGCAGAGTGAGGATGCCCTCGACGTTGCCTGCTTCCAGGTGCTGCGGTCTTGTGGAGTTCCTAGACCGGGACCTGAGCGTGGTGAGGTCCGAGACCTCTCGCTCGGGCCTGCGAGCCAGCACTGGCTTCATGTCGGTGCTCACCTCTGCGACGGGCAGCGGGCCTGAGTGTTGAATGATCTGCAGTGGCAGACAACAAGCCTTTTAAAATGTATTGCAAATTAACATGATCTAGATATTTTCATTATTACTTTCAAATAAATAAATAAATAAATATATATTTATATTTATTTATATATATATATATTGTTGGTTATTCATTGTTTGTCGCTTGTTTACTACTTTTGTAGGGTAAGGCAAAACCCTGGGCAGACTGTGCCTTTTTATCATGTTGACAAATCCCGGGCAGCAAGGCTTCGGTGTTGGTCAAGAGACAGAAAGTGTGTTGTAATGACATATGATCTGCATCAAAGTGCATAACACTGCCCGGCCAAGACAATACTCTTGCTTGTAATGATGAGCTGCACTGAGGCGAGGCCAAAGGAAAGTGCACGGTCATTCAAGAGGGGTGTGCACATGTGCGCATTCTGCATTGTCAATGCACGAATGAGAATCCTCATGCCCCCATGTGTGAAGCCCAAGTGTTCCAGATGTAAAATGTCTCTGTCCACCTCTCTCTCTGAGGATCATGCATAATAATGGCTTCAGCATTGGCCTAGGACCACAGTACATGCATCAGCTGACTTTCATGTGCACCTTGATAAATGCCATTGTATACCCAGAGTGACGTCAGTCACCGAGGAGGCAATTGTACTGCTGCCTTGTTGCAGTTGTTTTCAAAATTGGACAGTCAATGACGCCGGGTCCAGTGAATCTTGAGGGTCCCATTTTGCAACAAGCACCCTTCTGTGGAAGGGCCTGCTGGCCGTACCTTGACAGCAACAGCAGCTCCATTCCAGAGGCCCCTGTACACCTTGCCAAAGCCCCCTTGACCCAGCAAGGGCCCCAGTTGCACATCCTCAAAGGCCTCATTCCGCCCTGCCTCAACCCCCTGCTGCACCCCGTCTCTACCCCTGCGCAACACGCACCCTTGATTAGCTGCAGATCAGCACTGGGTGACTCCTGGGGCAGCATTAGGCGAGTTCTGGGTGGGGATTAGGTTAGCTGGTTACAAGGGCAGCCTTATGCTCCAAATTCAAACCCTGCTGTCCATCTCTAGCCCTGCACACTCAACTCACCAGGTTAGCTTAGTGTATCTCATGGTTGGCATCAGGTAAGTCCTACAGGAGCGTTAGGTTAACTAGATGTTCTCAGGCACAGCATGCTGCCTAGCCTCCACCATTTGCTGACTAACCCTATCACAGTACAATCAACACAACAGGTCAGGTCAGCTAGTTCATCAGCCCTGTGCAACACAAATCTTGTGTGTGATGCAATTCCCTCAAAAACCCACCTGCAGGCCTAAAGCGCTGAGTTTGTCACGAGTCGGTCTGTGTATGAAAATGTCAGCCATGCAATGCACATGACCATGCGCATGGCAGACAGCAGGAGGCGCTAAATGATGACATTTGCTCTGTCTGCCAGCTGATATGATGCCGCACTGACTGCAGGTTTAGACTGCTTATGTGCTTGCCGGTGCCAAGGCTGATCAGCATAGAAGTGCTAGATGGGATGCAATAGCACAAGTGCTTTGAAGGGATGTGGAATGTTGCAAATGCCTGTGCATAGCACCAATGCTGCGCAGAAACGTGGTAGCACCAATGCTTACCAAATGCTAACAAGGCTCTACACTTGCAGTGAAACAACTTCTGCTGCTATGCACTTGAAATGATGCACCAGCACTGAATCAGCACTGTATCTGTTGGGGAAGTGTCATGCTTGGCGTTGTGTAACCATTGGTAGTCATGCTGTGTTTCCTCTATCAACTCAAAAGAGTTTGCAACACAGCATGTTGTGCAGACAAACACTCAAAGTGGTGAGAGCCGTTGCAAAGGCTCACCCAACATCTGGCTCCTCGTGCCGTTGCACTGTCACAAAGTAGAGCTTTTCAGCGCATTCAGACGCGCATCCTCATCAGAAGGAAAAGGTGCAGCCGAGTGGACAGCTGCAGAGACTGGGAAGCCTTCAAGCACTTTGAAAGTGTCTTTGTGAGCCAGATTGAACTGCTCCCTGTCTGTCCTGAGGTGCTCAGCCTCTGGGTCTGTGTATTGACTTGCGACTGAGCCTGCACGCCTTGGTTGCTCACCCATGGGCGGCTACAAACACATGCATGTGTGCATGTCATGGTCAGGCTTGGTTTATACTTGTATTGATTTTGCCACAAAACACAATTCCACCACACAAACCACAAGACCAGCTGGGGAGGGTGATCAACACACGGGGGCAGGGGAAAACTGGGCCGTGCCTTAGTGCTCAAACAGCAGATATACGATCAAGTCCTGTCGCGACCACAACCAGGCTCTCACACTCTGCTGGCCAGCTTGCAAAGCAGGTCAGCGTACGTGCTCACGTCAACAGAGGCTATGTGGATGCCATCTCGCGGTTTTAGCCTGCTCGAACAACAGCCCATGCGGATGCAGTCTCGTAACGAGACTCAGCATAGCATATGCTGCTGAAGCCTGCCGCCAACAGATATGAGAACAATTATCAAAACCGGCAGCTGAGCGACAGCTAAGTATGCCGCCTTGAGACCGTAAACGCGGAGGGCAGCTCAATGTTGAGGCGTTGTTTGTCGACGCTGAAAGCTGACCAACTCAAGGCCAGCCTGCACGACGAAGAGGTAGCGCTTGGTAGTGATCATATGCACGTCCGCCCTCTCACATGCCCTCCTTAACTTTGTCACATGGCATGGACTGTACATGAGTCACGCCCCCCATGCAGCCCGTAATTCCATGCAGCCCGTAATTCCATGCAGCCCGTAATTCCAGGGCTTCGCAACGTGCGGCAAGCTCATAGCTCGTTGAATGGAAGCACTGGTAATCTGCAGCTGCAGCTGCAGCTCAGCAAGCGGGGTGTGCAGCAATGAACAAGCCAAGACGTTGTGATCATGCTAGCATGCCTTGCAAAGCACATTGAAGCCTCTCCACCATAACCTGATCGCTTGAATATGTGCAGCATCCTCCGATCTGCATGTCGTCTGGCATCGAGGCGCACTTGAGGAGGTGAGTCTAAGAACGTGCCTGCTTGAGGCTTTACATGCCAAGCTCAATGGGATAACAGAAGGCTTTGCTGCAATCCCGATCTTGGATTTGGGGACGATCGCAAAAGTCCTTGCAATGCAATACAGTGCAACCCGACCCGACCCTTGACGTTGAACATCAGGTTTGACTTGCATGCTGCAGCTCTTGTGATGCGAGAAGCCATTCGACACAGCTTGCAGTGGACAGTGCCTGCTTGAATGAAGCAAGGGACAAAACACCATGCCTTGGCAATCAATATACAATTGCAAAGCCGGCAACAGCAAGCGCAAGGAGTCTTCTCCAGCGCCGGCTT
>JAABUP010001564.1_pt1 | contig 47927 bp, 61 predicted proteins | sample 5559201 | NCBI WGS metagenome assembly JAABUP01 (sample SAMN10711887, study PRJNA513373) | rock metagenome | isolation source: Antarctica rocks | place: Antarctica
TTGATTGATTGATTGATTGATTGATTGATTGTATACATAGCAATTGCACATACAGTACTGTTACATGGTGACAAATATTGGCTTAGTGCTGTTGTGCACACATTCAAAGCTTGCATGCTGAAGGAGCAATTGGCACACTAAGTTGCTGTAACAGGGTACAATGAGTCAACGGGCATCCAATGCGCAATGTGGAGTTTACCTCTACGACACTTTCATCCTGACAAGACATGTGAGAGTAAGTCCTACTGTAACACCGTACACAGCTAGAATACTCATTTGTACGGCAGTCTGAGCTTCTGATTTTAGATTTCTACTGTATAGCCGTTGTGGAATTGAAAAGAATGCAGTGTCAAACTTAGGAGCATGTGTACTGATATAAGGCAATGGTACAACTTGTCCACAAATGCACTTTCAATGACTGAATTCCTGCCAAGTCTGCATCTACTGCAAAGGCCTGTTCAAGCACATCACAGATGCAAAAGCAATGATTGATATTGCTGAATTATTGGTTAAGCCACGGGAGCTGAGAGCATGTCAGCACACCTGAGTCACATTATCTCGAGCTTTTACACAGCAGGTTTTATGAGCTCAGCTCATCACAATGACACAACGAAATGGACAACACAAAAGCACTCGTTGTCTGCTCCAGTAAGTTTTCACATTTGTTGTCTTGAAAAATTGCAACAGACTGTGTCTTGCACATCTAAAGGTCTATTTTAGTCCCCGTGTCTCAGCCTTCCCATTGTCCAGGGGGCCAGAGTTGAGCTGCTGAGTCAGATCCTTCATTCCTGGCACCTCTTTTGGACCGTCAGGAGTGATAGGGCCTGGGATCTTCTTGATGTCGCTTGCAGGTAGCTGCATGCACAAGAAACAGAGAATCATACATGTGAACTGGAAGGTTTGGGCATGTACACCGTCTCAGCTCTGGTGGTAAGGACTCATGGGCACTAACAGCCTAAGAATCTGACAAGTCCAGAATTAAAAAGGACCAATATGATGCTGCAAAACTTTCTGCAGATGTACAGATTCTACCAATGTGCATGCAACATGGTCTATGGAGCATGTTACAGAAGGTCAAAACATGTCACTTTCTCTGAAGGCAAGTGTGGGCGTCAGAGGGCATCAATGACCTACAACAGGGGTAACATTGCAATGCGTACAATGTTGCACATTGCGCGAGTGCAATGACCTGCAGAGCATGCCCTCTTGCATGCAAGCACGCCTTCATGGCACATTATTCGCCAGCTGATCAATGCTGTCATGTCCATAAAATGCCCATATCAGCCAGATTATGTGAAACAGTGGACCCAACAGGTGCATTGCTTTCAAGCAGATGGATTCACCATCAAATGCAGACTTTCAGACAAAGAAGACTTACTCATAACGTGCGACGTGGGCATTGAACATGCATGAAAGCAATGGCTGCAGATGTAGTGACACACCTGTCTTGCCTCTGCCTTGCCATCCCAATCATCAATGCCTTCTGCCAGTGCGTCAAAGCCCTCAGGGGTGTTGATCCTGCCTGCAATTCCCTCTGGAAAGAAGCCACCCTTGCCGTCTTTGGCTCCCACTGTCAGGATATTCAAGTTCTGCAAGCACAAGATGATGTCAGAGATGCAATGTGGTGACACAGCGTTTCTTGCTTGTCCTTGTTAGCACACTTAAATCTGGAGACAATGAAGCATGTTTTGTGGATGTGTAGTGTAAAATGACATGTCCAGCAAGGACATTCAGGATTGCAACAGAACAGTACGGCACCCCTCGACACCAACCTAAGAGACAGTAAGAACACAGACTAGACATATACATTATATTGCCCCTCCCCCCTTCCCCTGGTGTGACCACCGTGACAGTGGCGTACTTGCTTGTGTATGACAGCAGCTTGCAAGGGCATGAAGAAGAATGAGGGTCTAGGGTCAACAGTCATAGAGTCCCAAACCCTGAACGACTCAGCTTACCATGAGAGGGGTGCGGGCAAATGAGAGGCCACGAATATCAGTTGGAATGTTGTTCACAAATGACCTGCACTCACACTGTCATCTCAGCAACTCATACTGTGCCAGTGATGTGTTGCGCAAGCAGGATAGACAGCTCTGAGTGCTGCTCAAACAATTGCAACCGGGCAAAAAACCATGTTGGCAACATGTGACTTGGTGTAGGGCCAGCAATGCAACAAAAGATGGGTGCCAAGCAGCACAGTGGTCTTTTCTCGATGCACACAATATCATCTGTGTTTGGGTCAGCTGAAGCAGGCAGGCAAGCTGTAAGACACAAGCATAGTGTTGTTTGCCTCAACTAACACAACACCATCTGTGTTTGGGTCAGCTAAAGCAGGCAGGCAAGCTGTGAGCCATCAGCTGTTTGAGTCTGGCAGGTCTCGGGTGCAGGGTTTAGTCACTACTCAGGGTTTGATATAGGGTCTAGTCTGCATCAGAGTCAGCAGTATATATTTGCATACTGCCGCAAGCAACAGCAGAGGAGGAGGCTGACCCAGGAACTACGATGGATCTGGGGTCCTTGTTGAGCAGGCCCTGGTCATCAATCTGCATCATCACGGGTTTGAGCTTTGATCTGCTGTGTTGATTGTACCAAACAAAGCAAATTTACATGCAGCATGCTCGGCTATTGACAGCAATCAGGTGCCAGGCATGACAGGTGCTTGCCTTGCAGCTTTCACATCAGCATTGAACCACTCAGCAGACAGCCAAGGTAGCTTTTGCAGCAGACACCAACATGGGAAAAGGCACATGATTGCAACCTGCCAAGACAGACCTCACGCAGGTGCTACTGAAGGCCATACATACCTGACCCTATGCAGAAGACACATGTCTACCAATGAATACATGAATGCATGCATGAATGCCTAAATGGATGTGGGGTGTCCCTGAGCGAGTTAGGGGGGGGGGGGGTGGGGGGGGAAATATGGTTTCATGCTCAGGGTCTTTTGCCAGAGGGATGGTCATGAGTGGGTGCAGGCATGAATGAATGAATGGTGCACATGAATGCAGCTTACCTGAGGCCCGTCCATTGCGTCCCGGTAGGCTGACAGCCTTGCAAACACTTGAGTGACGGTTTCATTGGTTGGGGGCACAATCTCATCCTTCAGATCAAACAGGATTGACCGCTGCACAGGGGCAGCAATTGTCAGACCACAGTCGCAGCAGTGACTCAAGAATGAGACAAGAAGAGAAAAGAAGAGAAAAAGAAAAGAAAAGATAAGAAAAGTCAAGGATGACTTGGTACATACACATGTTTTCGCCCATGTGCAGTTGCGTAAGACATAGAAAGCTTTCCAAGAGAAGGGATTAAGAGGGGTTTTGAAATTGGCAAGGCTGCTGGGGATGACCCAGCCTGAACAAGGTGGGGTATGCACATGTCAGACTGTGATCTTGACTGCCCATAGAGCATTCAGAGGTGCTGCCTGAAATACATGACTAAGAGCAGTTGCGTTCATGCCATTCCTGCAACAAGAGAACCTACTTACAACCACAAAGATTCCCAAAACCTCAACACCAAAGTCCAAATTAGCGAAGTATCGCCTCATCTGCTTGACAGTGTCCCATTGCAGAGTCCCAACTTTATCAAATTGGGTTTAGGGTTCGGCTCAAGATACTGTGCATGAAGTATGCGTCATCTAACGGTCCAACTCAAGCCTCAAACAGATTTGATGTCACACACAAGACATGCCAACCACAGACTTGACGTGAAGCACAAGACGTGTCCGCCACAGATGTGATGTGAAGCACAAGACATGTCTACCACATAGATGAGCGACTCGCCTACCTCAATGGCAGCAAAAGCTGTGGCAGTGGTTGCCAAGCCAGCAGTGGAATCTGCCAATATAGGGTTGGTGTGCAGAGCAATAAGACCCTGTCCACAGGCACATCGCATATCAAAAGCAATAGTCAAGTACCATTTCAGCAGTGCCATGTTGAAACTCCAAGCGTCGTCCATATCATCAGCGACAGTCCAACACCATTTCAGCAATGCTATGTTGCAAGTCCAGGCGTCGTCCAGTACAGGTACAATAAGGAAGCAGCAAGTTGCCATAACAAGCACTTAAGTAGCATGGCTGTCAGGCAATGAATTTGCCATGAACATGGGAGGATGCATGGATGCTGAGACACAGGGATCTAAGTTTGTTAAGGGAACTGCAACAGTAGCGACAGCTTGGGCATACATGGGCCTCTGTACTGAAGACAGATGTTGGTCAGCATCTGCAGCACCGCACAGGACTGTGCTTTCTTGCAGGTGACATGTACAGGGCTGCATGTTCCTTGAGGAAAGTGCATGCACAAACCAGGATTGTGGGTGCAAGGACGTATGCCGCAGGTGCAAACTTTGGACAGTGCATGCAAACAACAGGACTTTCGGTCCAAAGGTGTGTACCGCAGATGCCTGGTGAGAGGATTGCACAGAAGTCACAGCGTTGCAGCTGCAAAGGTGAATACCGGCAGTATAGGAGCATGCAAAGGGCATGTGCAGAGGACATGCAGAGGGCAGCAAAAGGCAGATGCATAGGGCAGATACACAAGTCATGCTGATGGAATGGGCAGCATTGTACCTTGTTGCCAGTTGCGCCGAGCTCCTCAAGGAAGACCATGGACAATGCAAAGGTGGCATCGTTCACATATGGGTCTGCACATGAGCACAGTGCAGAATGTCATGATTGAACACATTATTGAACATTGTTCCAAACAGGATTGCTGGCACACTTGGAGGTGTATAGACAACAGTCAAAATCCCAATTGGGACACGCTGAGAGACAGAGGCCAGCTCCCAAGAACAATGCATGACAGCAAGCTCACCCCAGTCTGATCCAAAAAGCTTGGAGATGGTCTCGCCGTCTTTCAGGCCGTATGCTCGTGCAAAGACTGCATTGAAGCCCTTGTCATAGTCCACATATGGGCAGGGGATGGTGCTTCCAGCTTGGCGTGTGTACAATGCATGACCCTGCAGCAGCATAGGTCCAGAGGTTTGATCTGCAGTCCACTGTGCCTGCTGGCAGTCTGTGAGCATCCTCAGCATGCATGCATACATGCATCCATTCACTCGTTCTTCAGCTCATCCTTCCATTGGCGGCCCATGCATTCATCCTTTCATGCATCCATTGATAGGGCATGCAAGGTGGAAAAGCAGCTCATGCAAGGTGGAAAGGCAGCTCATGCAAGGGGGAAAGGCAGCATGTGCAAGGTCAAAGAGCAGCATGTGCAAGGGGGAAGGGCATCACCTGCTCGCTCAGGGCAATCTCTTCAAGCAAGGCTTTGGTGCGTGGGGACAGGTTGGCCTTTCTCAAGCCCTTGGAAGGCTTGGAGTTTGGGCCCAGCAGTTCTGCCTTGAAATCTTGACCTTGTACCCCCATGGTGTCAAATCTGCGGACACACATGGAACCATTCCAACATTCACCTGGGCTTGCTTGCCATGCAGATTGCTGCTGAACAAACTACATTTGCTTTCAATATATGTGGATCTGCAGCAGTCAGAGGGTTCATTGCTCAGATCTAGAAGCTCAGCGGGCATGCTTTGTAACATTGAGGCCATCTGCAATGCTCTCTTGGCATCATTTATTGTCAAACAAGCTGGAAAAGATGACCCAACAGCATGATATGAAAGGTACAAACACCTGCTGAGAAGTGCTACAGATGTGACGTCAGCTATGCTGGAACAAGTAGCTACATCCACATGCTGTCAGAAGGTGACTTAATCTGATGCACAGACTTCTAAGCAGATGAACAGGATGCCTCACCTGCCTTCAACGCATTCTGTGTTGCAGAGGAAGTCGACGATATCTGCATGGTACTGTAACACCTTAGTGACTGGATTTTGAAAGTCAAGGAGCAGACACGGAGCAAGGAGATATGCTGAGCAACAATCACAGCAGCAGGTGTGGAACAATGCCATGAGGCCAAAGAGCATATAGCAAAGGACGCACCCTTATCAGTGTAGTCCTTCCGTGCAGCAAGGCCAGCTGCAATGCAGACAGACAGTCAGCACACGACCGCCCAATAGAGTAGGTAATGGCCAACAATTTTAATACAGTCTGACACGGCCTCATGAACTTGACGCACTGATACAGCATTATGAATGTGGAAAATTATTGCACTATCAGGAATGTGATCCAGAAAGCATTTACGCACGACTTGTACAATAGTCCTGGACAGCAGATGAGCAGCAGAGGCAGCTGTGCACAGTCCTTCCTCCCTCATGAGCAGGGGGCTAAGTAGCAGCCAAATGCCTTGACAGCGTGCATGCATGCATCTGGATGGACAGGGAAGGTACCTTTGATGTGGGCCGTGGATGTGTTCAGCTTGTCTAGCTGGTAAGTACCCTTGTCAGCGCTCCTGAGGTTGCCTGTGATCATGCAAAGAAGGTCAGAGTGGAACATCCTGCACATTGCCGATTGAATTGTTTGCAACACAACATCATCAGCAATATTTCTCTCCACACATCAGGCACAATCAGCGCGCTTGAATGCCAAAAATGTTTCAGGATAAAACGCCAGACTAAATGCACATTACCATCTCCAGCCACAACAACTGTGAGAGTGGAATGCAATCTAACACTAGTACACATTGCCACAAAGCCAGTGCCTGCTTCTGGCAGACATCACGGTCAAATGTTGGGACCCACTGCAAGTGCCCAAAAGGTAGACATGTGATTTGGTGTAATGTACTGCCAGATTGGGAATTTAACGTACCAAGAGGAGCAAGACCAGTGTCGGTGTCAAAGGGAGCTGCATAGGCCATTGGTGATGTCACTGCTATAGTTGCTGCAAGCAATGCGCCCATGCCAACCTGCAAACCCAGCAGCAAATCAGACATCTTTTGCCAAGCGGTTGGCACATTGAGACAAAGTGTTGTAGCATGATCCTCATTGGGTTTACTAGAAAATGCCAAAGAGGAACCATGTCTCAGGTGCGCCATATGCAGACAACTCAATATATGGCAAATCAGATCCATTGCGTGCGCTGCTGGCTCTGCAGCGATGCAATGCACAGGTAAGAGGCAGGCATGCAAGCACTGGCTGAGATTGCTTTGCTCACATTGGCAGCCTCACGCAAGTAGTCAAGGGGAGCCTTGCGGTTTGAATCCTGTTGCTTAGCCGATGCCTTGGCTACTAGCCTGGCAGGACATTGTCTGACACGCTTCGAGGCTGTGCCTACATGAACAAATGGCAGCTTCTGATGTAGCTGTGTGTTTGATGTCGCATCGCCATCAGTGGAGTCGATAAACTTGGTGACGGCAGAGAGCTGGTCAGCCACTCAAATGCACAATATCCATACATGCATGCGTGCACCGGAGGACTGTAAGCTGACAAAGCAACCGCTGGGCAAGACACGAGCTTGAACTCACAGGTCGAATGTTTGCTGGAGGCTTGCCCGAAGGCCCTGCAGCACAGCAGGAGGGCCTTAGATCATAGTGGCAAACTGCACCCATACGCTGCTCTGAGCAAGACCGATTTTGACAGCGCTCCAGTCCATCATTTGCAACCAGACGTTGAGAAAATTTGAGGTAAGTCAAGTAAGCCGCGCATCAGCAAACGGCCTTACGATCGGTGATCAAGTCGAGCATTGCGGGCCACTCACCTCTGCTGATTGCTGGCGCTGCGCTGTAGCATGCTTGTCGTCTGCATAATACACTTGATGCAATTGATCCGAACTTGACTGGCGTCAACGCCTTCGAAAGCACTGTTAGAGATGCTCCACGTCAGGATCAGGCGCACTCAGTCATTCGTGGCTGTCAATATTGATGAATTAATGGAGCCAGGGGCACTGCAGAGGTTTCCCAACCCTTTTTCAAAACACTCGAGTCCAAACACTTGCGCGGTGCCTGTCCCCGTCTTTGCGCTCCCCTGCTGGCGGCTATTGCGCACTGATGAATCACAAGTCTGGTTGAGAGCGTCAGCTTGGTTACCCTGTAACAAACAGACCCCAGGTTGGTATTGTTTTACAGATGTTGCTGACGGAAGCAATATTGGCGCGTGCCACAGACAGGGTATCAAAGTATGCTTAGCAGTCTTGCTAACACCAGCCCTTGCAACTCGACATGTCCCCGCACCTTGTCTTTCAGCAGTCAAGGGCTTCAAGACTCAGCAACATAACAGCAGAGTCAGATGTGAGTAGATTCACAGTAGTTACTGGTACGCTTTTGATGAAATCTAGGCAGCAAGCAGATACGTAAGTGGATCAGTGTATGCTCTCCTCTTCCACACCTGGTCTTAACAGGGGTTTGGACCATAGGTGACGTCTCGTTGCATCGAGGTAGCCTACTTACTGTAGCCTACTTACTGTTCAAGACAACATGACCCATGGTCTTGGCATAGTGTTCATGTGACGGATCTTCAGCAGCATTGCAGCAAGTGCAAGCTTCTTTGTTCTGAGCTTTGGACTCACTGTAGCGCATTGTCATCATAACTAGGGGAAATGGGGGCGATGGGAAGGAAACGTCGGGCGACAGGGCAGCCTACATTGTTTCTGTTACTGAAGTGGCTCTGTTGACACAGTGTGTAATCTGGGTAAGCACAGGCAGTTTGCTGTGGCCTTATGGCATTGACTTTTACCTATGCTATAGACGACAGCTGCTGGTGATTCCCTTGCCATTACACTGAGTTGACACTGGCAAGCTTGAGCATGGGCAGTTTGCAAAGTAACCCACTGCTTTCCTACCATGGCAATATGCACACAGGACAGGCTGAGTAGCAGAGCATCATTCAAGAAATGCTCCTGCACAGACTGGACGACCTGTTGTTGTCCAGCAATAAGGTTGTGGGTTACGTGAATATAGAATCTTACTCGTGAATAGCGCTGCTTTCTGCAGTGTCACTGTGAGCTTTTGCAGTGTGGAGTTCTGAAGCCTGCTAATGTTCATGCTGGTATTGCAAAGCCAGCAGTTTGGCGTTCAAAGACAGCCTTACTAGTGAGCCTTGTTGGTGAGCGTGATTTCATATGCTGTCCAAATGAATAGACAAGACTATTCAGCAGCACAACTGTAGGAGGTACCTGTAGGTAGCACCGGTGCTGGCTGACAGGTTCAGTTTGAAGCTGAGTTGTTGTCTTTTGGCGAGTTGTCATTTATGTGTTTGATGCCTTGGTTACTACCTCGACTCATTGGCGCTGGGTGCCAGTAAGGCAAAGGTGTCCCACAACAAATTCCGCAGATTTGGGCATTGCAAGATATGTTGTTCGTGTCATTCATTGGTTAGATTCAAAGGTTGTTGCAAGTACACTAGTGATGACCATCTGACTGAGAGTCTGAAATGGCAATCATCTGAAAGTCCTGAAGCCTTCACACATCACTGCCATGCGTAACCACATGGTTGCAGAAGTTGGAGGCAAATTCAGCCTGGCCATGGCGCTCACGCTCTCAGCTATGAGACCAAAAGGTATATCCCTATCGTGTGCTACCAGGATGTGCCTGTGCTGAATACACTGAAACCTCCCGCTATAAAATTGCAATTCCATCCATCCATCCATTCATTCCTCCATTCATTCACTCTCAAAGTCGCAACCATGACCATAATGGGACCCATGGTCAGACCATTTGACTGTGTGCCGCTGTCTATTGTGATTCATAAAGTCAGTTAGGCAAAACATATATGGCCAATTTAGTCATCAACCAATAAGTATGACATAAGTCGAGGTTGCACAGCTTCAATCGCTTCGAGCTGTGTATCTTGAGCTTCTCGTGCATGAAATACCAGCGCAAATGGATAGTATTTTCTTGTAGCTCCTAAATTTTTCGCTGCCGCCCTTGCTTGACCTTTGTCCGCTTCCGGGCACGTCGGCCCCAAGTTAAGCTTTGAGGTCTAGCATGGAGCTGCAGCCTGAGCCTCAATTTTCTGTATTTGAGTTCGAGCAGGCAGGGCTGCTGCATGACACGGATGGCCGCTTGATTGCACCTGCCTCGGCACTCACTGCAAACACAAGCGAGCAACCAAGCCCACACAGTAACCCGCAGTCGCAGCCTGCAAGCTTCCACGGCCAGAAAAATGCTCCGCAGAGCCCTCCTCAGCTCTGGCATCTGCCCTTGCTTGGACAAGGGTCTACTCCTGGTTTGTCAAGGAGTGCTGCGATGCAGCTTAGCGGGACGCTGGGCGAAAGCTTGGCATCGCAGAGCAACCCGCTGTTTGCGCAAGATGCTCACAACGAAGCGTCACGTTGGACCAACCACCACCAGCATAGCGCTGCAGAGGCTCACCAGCAATGTACAGATGCCTCACAAGCACAAGTTTTACAATTCGATATAACAGCTGAAGCAGTCAGCAAGAAGCAAGCCAATCGTTAACATCAGAAGAGGTTTCGTCTTCGTCAGAAGGTGCTACTGCATGCAGACCTCCTAAGTCCTTACTGTTTGTAGACAACAGTGTCATCCGCCTTCTTGTTGGCGTGAATCTGTACCTCATCACTCACTGCCTGCAGCCTTGAGAACAGGAACAGTATGCATTGACTTGTGTGGTTGCACTTTCTTTGGTCAGGGTGTACACATGACAACACAGTGCCAGTTCACACCACACTCACACCATTGGGAAGACCACTTGCCCCTTGCGGTCTTACACCGTGAGTGTGCATTGCTATGGATAAACGGGGTTCAGCAGATACGAAGATTTCTAAAAGCACATGTTTTGTAGGCAAAATCAGAGGCTGTCCAGGCAGAGCTTGACAAGACATTAGCTCAATTGCGAGACATGAAGCTGCAGAAGCTTGAGCTAGAACAGCAGCTTCAGCGCAATGCACAGACCACTTCTCTTCAAGCTTCACAAAGCCAGGTACAACTAGATTTTTGTGCAGAGCACGTGCTTTGGCACCGACAAGTACAGTCTGATCATGCCATGCCGATCTGCCTTCAACTGTGTTTTTCTGAAAGCAGACACCTCATGTCATGGATATGGTACACAAGATGTGTGTTGCAAATGAGGCATGAGCTCCGGACGCATGCATGAGTAATTATGACTTGCTGTGATGTTGTTTGTTAGTGAGGTGAGGTGAGTAACATCAGGGCCCGCTTTCCAATGATGTCATGCCGCCAATGATGTCTGCAGGTTCAGCAAAATGCCGGACAGTTAGAGTCTGCTCATCCTGACCTGAGCGCCTTGCCGCCGCTGACTGTTTCAATCACAGGCAGTGAGCAGCAGCTAAGCATCGAAAAGTTTGTTGCCATGCCTGTCAAAGAATTTCAAGCCATGTGGGCAGTGAGTTCTCAATGACACTGACATGCATAGCTGCATGTATTCTCACACAATTCAACTGCTGTTGCATGACTTTGTGCAGCTGCTCAGTGGCTCTCACATGTCGAAGCACATGTGCTTGAATCACTTGAAATGCTGTTGCGTAACTTTGTACAAACGCTGCATACATGTGAGCAACCACCAAGACATGCTGAGCAAATTGGGCTGCGTGCCAAATTGTGCCTGAATCAATATGATGTTGCATGTGCACCCTCTGACGACATGCTTTTGGCACTCAACACTTGCATCAACTACATGCTTACCCCTGCAGCACAAAAGCTTTGATCACGCCAATGTGTGCAGCTGAGTTCAAGAGAGTGATACCCCCTCTGTAGATGCTGCAGTCTTCAGTCAGCCGCAAGCTGTGGTCTGCTTCTTGAATTCATGTTTGCATACAGGAGTACATGACTGAGATGACTCGTTGCTTGGCTCGACTTGATGTTCAATCAGACTCTCTCACAGAGGGCAGGCTTCAGCAGCTCACCTTTGAAGCCTTCATGATAGCAAAAGAGACCTTCAGAATGAGGGCATGTGACCACAATGCCAAAGCAATGACGCTGTGTAGATGGCATGAGCACGCTCCAATACCAGAGCATGTATATGTGAAGTTGCTGGTGAGTCACTGCAACCATCATATGACAGCCGTCATAAATGCACAAGGAGAAAAGCCTTGGACTTGCAGGCTTTGTGAGCGCCAGGTTGCATGGCTCCAGCTTGCATGTTCACATGTTGCCAGTGCTGCGTATGGTGTCATGCTGTGCCCGTCGGCATCTCCTGCTTTGCTTGTACACATGCAAAAATCTTACTTGAAACCGTGTCAGGGTAGTGCGGCCTAAAGAGAGGAATTGGTCTCACTTTGCATGTCAGTCTAAGCCATTGCTCCTTTCCTTAGTGCCCTTGTCCGCCTGTACCAGCCAGTAGCAGGCCCTGCATGAAGGCTTATGACAAATCTACTTAGCAATAAGCGCTGCACAAAGGCTTATAAGGCGTCTACGGTACAACTTTGTGACACTATCTGTATGGTGCAGAATGCAATGCTGTTGTCAGACGAGCAAGTCAAGGATCTGATGTTCATCCGACGAGTCGACTACAGCAAGCATCATCTGCTGGCCTCTCAGCGCGAAGCTCTTGCAGCCAGGATCCGCGAAGGCAGTCCCAGCCCAATTGCCAACGTCAACAAGCTGTCAGCTTTTGCCACACAGCTGCAACAGCAAGCTCTGGAGGATCACGATGTGGTACACAGAGTGTCGTGGGCAGTCAGTTGTGGGGTAAGTGATCATCCATTACTCCTTCCTGCATCGTGGTGCAAGGCAGCTGCTGCTTGATAACCAACACAGGCAGCTACTTGGAACTGTACGTGCCTGACCCTAGAAGAAGACCCTAGGGTCAGACATGTCTGGAATGTATGGTTGGATGGATAAGGGACACACAGACTCACGGCTGTTTGTAGAACAGCTGCATGTGTTGTTGTTCTGTCACTGTTTGCTCTCATATGCCTCACCCTCAGGAGTTCCTTACCTCACCAAGCATCTTGTCAATGCACCTGTCATTGATCTCCTCCACATCCACATTCAGTGCAGTCACAATGTGCCAGAGTAACAACCAGAATTGGTTTCCCCAAACACAGTGGTGATCAGATTGTCCAAGGATTCTGTTGGGGCCATAAGCCTGATCCAGTGGCTGCACTGTTGCGCATGCATTGCTGCCATTCTTGTTGGCGACTGAGTTCCCATATTTCGGATACAGCGTCACCTTGGATGAGGCATTGCTTTGATGTGCTGACTGAAGGGAATAACACTTCACATGGTTGAGGCTGAGCGTTGTTGCTTGGGATGACTCAGGCTCTGGAACATATCTTGGCGTGTGAATACTCACAACAAAAAGGCACTACAATACTGCATTTCTGGTCTCTCCTACAGCCGCACAAAAACAAGCATCACGTCAAAAGTCGCGACACAACTGCCATGCCTGCATGCCTTGTGCCAAAACTTTGAGCGTAATGCTTGCTGTTGTGTGGCTGGAGGAGAGATCATCATGCAGTGTTGTACTGCCTTTTGTTTCATCTATGCTGAAAGGCATACTCTATTGTTTACTTTTACTCTCATACTGTGCTTGCACACCACCCGGTCTCTGCAACACGGCTTAATCCAATGGATGCTTTGCTGTCCAGGCCATCCTTGCTTCTGCTCTCAGTTCAGCTGATATGATGCATTGATGTTTGTGGAACATGCACCCTATCAAGGCTGTGCTAAAGGTTTTGGTGAATGCTGCAGGTTTTGACCAACAAGCAGGCTGCACAGTGGCGTGTTCAAGTTGGTCGTGAGCATAATGACCTGCTTGACTACATTGCAAAGCAGAATGGTTTCCCAACTCAGCAGGAGATAGTGGCATCAAGCGATGAAACAGCATTTGACCACGAATGGAAACAGTTCTGGCAATACACAGATGAAATCAACCCATATGTGTCGAAACACGCAGACTATGTGCCCATCAGTAAGCAGTTAGGTCCAGCAAAGTCCATGCAGCTGACGCTGTACTGATAAGTATGCCTGTAAGTTCAAGGCGCGTCAGGGTTGCCGCTGATTTGAATGTGGCAGTGTCAGTGACTTTGATTGTAGACCAATTTTGCAAGTCTGGACAACAACAAAGCAATGACTGTAGCCGCGCAAGTGACTGTATGGGAAGGTGATCACCCTTGAAGTTGATAGGCATCTAGGCTGTAGGCATTGGGGTAGCTACTCTGTAGGGCAAATGAAGGCTCAGTGAATTTGTAGCAAGGGTAGCTATGACTTGAAGTAAGGCTACCCTTGCTAGCTATGACTTGAAGTATCACCTTACTCATCCTGAAAGCACCTAGGCACACCAGCTCAACATGCTTCATAAAGCAATGTTACCATTCTCCTTGTAGCGTGTGAGCATGTGTCGTAAGTGAGCAGCCCTAAGGCGGTAGAATCTTGAGCCTTATAGCTCGGGCATCATGTCTCTCTGACTGGGGAGTCATCAAGGCTGGTCACCATTTGCATGACAAAGCCCTGTTTTGCGGTGTGCAAACGTCTCTGTTCGGCATCAGGCCCCACAGATTTGAAAGAGCTTGTCTGAGCTTTCCATGTTACATGAGTAGTCCCGTTTAAGGATGTATGACTGATGACATGACACTGACATTTCATACCGCTAAAGTCGTCCAAAGCAGCAAGACCCGGAATCGACCCGGATTGAATGCACAACCACAAATCCCAGAAGGTCTGGTACACTTAGTGACGAGTCAAGTCCTATGTGCTAACAAATGCACTCTGACTTTGCTTGAAGTCCTTGTGTATAAATAGACATCAGCACATACCGTTGATCTTGTCAAATCCTTGTGCTATGTGCGGAGGAAAGGAACAGCGCCTTCAACTTTCAGTTTAAACACAGACCCTGAATTGTGACGTCAAACCTGCACTGGAACCCCACATGACCATGCATGACACCATAGCAGCTACACTTTCTGTGCCAAAACTTGCTATGTTAAGTGTAACACTCAATCAAGGTCAACAATAGACTGTACAAAACGACTGTACACGTTGATGCCAGACAAAGCATCTCCCCCACCCCGCTAATATTCTAGTCAAATGGCAGCAACACAGCGTTTGATATTGGACAAAGACATCAAGATGCAAATAATCGAAGAGCCGGAATCAGAACTTTCATGCTCTTGCAAAGAACTCCTGGACAAGCCAACTAGTTTCAAAGACCTCTCATTTGTGGTGTGCTTTGAGGGCAGCAACAAAATCCAACACTTCAAGAATGAGAATGGCTGTCAGAGCCAGAACCACAACCCCAGCCAGCCCCAGTGGCCCTCTTGGGTCATCAATGTACCCAACCTGCAGAAATTTGTTGAAACATGTGTACAGCACACGACACACTTCAGCAATCTGTGCATGCTCTATGCTGAGTCTTGCTGAACAGCAATGGCTGCAATTCAAGCATGCATGCATGCTGTGCAATGGACGTCGCTCAGACTCCACCAGAAGCAGAGTACATAGCTGAACTTCCACTAGATGCAGATCGACTGGGCTTAAATGCTGTCTGCATGCTGAGAGATGCAATGCAGTTATGGGACAATGCATCCGGAGGTGGCATGAGGCAAGATCTGACTGGACATCCTTGCATCCTCTCTGACCAAATTTCTTGTCCAACTGGAACTCAAATCCAGACATGTGGTGCATGCATTGCAGTGCTGACCTGGTGTCCGTAACAGTAACGACAGGTAGCACAGTAATGACAGTAACACAGTGGTGATGATGACAGTCTTGACAGGAGTAGTGGTGCATTGCAGGGCTGACCTGCTTCTTGGAAATGGCCTTGGACCTCCAGATGAAGACTGTCAAGGAGTAGACGCACATCAGGATGGCCACCGGAAGCAGAATGGCAGCAATGATTTCCACAGTGTGATCCGAGCCCTAAATGCACATGTAAACCATAAAGTAAACCCTGAAGGACAACTTTGATGTGTCCCTTTTATACAATATGGCGGCAGCGATCTCCGATGTGTGACCCACGCCCTAGACGCATACAAAAACCCTAAAATGAACCCTATCCATGACACAGGATGGCAGCAATGATTTTGATTGTGTCATCTGAGCCCTAAAATGCACACATAAACCCTACAGCAAAACCTAAAATGTGCTACTGTACAGGGTAGCAGCAATGATCTCCAACTGTGTGACCAGAGCCCTGAATGCGCTAGCACTTGAGGGCCTCTACTTTTGGTGTCATGTGGTCTGTCACATGGGTTGCATGAGTGTGATGAGCACGCACTATGCTTACATGTCTTGACAAAGCCATGATTAGCACACCATGCAGACCCATGAGTTTGCTCAATGCTGTTGCTGCCAAGTGCTGGCTGTTTATGATGGCATGGCGTACCTCATACGAGGGCTTGTCCGTGCGCTGTGCAGAGCCGCTGAAGCCCAGCAGAGCTGCTGCAATGGTGCCGATGGTGACAGCCATGTGCATCCAGGTCAGGAAGGTCCTCTCATTGGCAAAGAATGTCTTGGGCTCTATCCGCATGGGAGTCGTCCTGTGTGAGAATTCACAGTAAGAATGGGAGTCATCCTGTGTGGGGATTCACAGTGAGAAAGGGGGTCGTCCTGTGTGGGAATGAACAGTGAGAATGTGGGGCTTGGGAGTATTCAAACACATATATGCATCAGAAGGGCAATATTGTCATCGCTGCCACAGCCTGTACGAGGCATTCAATGCTGACTCAGTGCTACATATATGTTTGCATATATGATACCGTGTATACCTATACTACTGAGTACACATAGTACTGCATACACACATGTCTCTCTAGGTCAGCACTGAAGGGCTTACACAGGCTATGGCTGCAATGATGCCAATGATGCACACCAGGTTAGGAACGTCCTCTTATCAGCAATCAAAGCTTTTGGCTCTGCTGTCAATGGCTGCGTCCAGTGAAAGCGAGCAGTTAACTTGGAAGCTCTACCTTAGATTTCACGGGTTGACAGTCGGTAGGAAGCTGCACTTGTGAACGAACATACAGATCTTGCTTCTCTGTATGCAAGAAAGCCTACAGCGTATAGCAGGCTGAGCCTGAAGTTTAGAACACACAACAGGCTGAGCCTGAACCCTAAAACGTACAGCAAGCTGAGCCTGAACCCTAAAACATACAGCAGGCTGAGCCTGAACCCTTAAACACGCAACAGGCTGAGCCTGAACCCTTAAACGTACAGCAGGCTGAGCCTGAACCCTAGAGCATACAACAGGCTGAGCCTGAACCCTAGAACATACAACAGGCTGAGCCTGAACCCTAGAACGTACAACAGGCTGAGCCTGAACCCTAGAACGTACAACAGGGTGAGCCTGAACCATGATTGCATGTTGTGATTATCGCGATTGTGAAATGAAATCACCTTGGAGTGGTATTGGAGACCCTCATGGCTTTAGGTCTTGAGGTGAACCACCAGTCCAAGAACCCCTTCTTCTTCTCCCTTCTCCCGCCAATCCCCACCACATCATTGCGATTAGGCATCAGCTGCAGCGTCGGCTCATCACCCAGCAGGGGGTGAGTCAGCTCGTCTTCAGGGTCGCCGGTTCTTCTTCTTGGCTTGGACACCAGCTCTGGATGCAGGGGCGCCACATCGCCATTGGACGATGACCTGTAGAAGTCAGCAACCATGCAATTCACCACTTGTTACAACAACAAAAAAGCTTCGTTTGTCTACGTTTCTCCACTTTTTGCTGAGTGATTGAAGAAATCGTGAGGGACGGTGCAAGCAACAGAAACATAGACAAACGACGGAAGGGAATGTTACACATGAAGAAAAAGAAGGAGCTGCTGCTCACTCTGCCTGATGAACGTCTCTGTAGACAGCCAGAAGAAACGTGTTAAGCTGAACAAAGAGCAAGTGCGGAAAAGTAGAATAAGAAGCTGAAAATGTTAAAAAGGAAGAAGTAGTGCTCACTCTGCCTGCTGTGGCCATGTGACTGCAGCATGCTGGAACAATAGAAGGAAAAGTACAGGAGAAGAAGCAGTACAGGACGGTTGAAGTGTAAGACGAAGCAACTAGTCGCTCTCTGAGGTGGAAACCTCTGTGGCCAGCTGACTTCAGCATGCTAGGAAAACAGAAGAAGAAGTAAGGCAGGAATGAACAACAAGTAAGGGGCAGAAGAAGAAGAAGAAGAAGTGAGGTAAAGGAAAGGAAGAAGTGAAAGATGTTGGTGGAAGAAGAAGTGACTAGTGAGGGGCGTCTCAGTAGCCTGCCGGCCGCAGCATGTTAGGACATCAGAAGAAGAAGTGAGAGACAGGAGCAGAAGAAGAAGTGAGAGACAGGAGCAGAAGAAGAAGTGAGGGACAGGAGCAGAAGAAGCTGCTACTCACTCTGCCCGGTGTATGTCTCAGCAGGCAGCCGACTGCAACATGCTTGGCTGAACGAAGAAGAAGGAGTGCGAGACAGTAGAAGAAGACATGAAGGACGGGGGAAGAGGAAGCGAGCAATGGTATCAGAATGAGAAGCTGGTGTTACTCACTCGGCTTGGTGGATGTCTCTGTAGCCGGCCGACTGCAACATGCTGGGCCTGACGCTCTCATCATCAATCCAGTAGGGCACAGCAGCAATCATGTCTGGCAGCAACGTTGCGGTGCCATGGATGAATTTGCTGAACTTATGCACCTGCAGATCAGGCAATGACCAATGATGCACGCATGGTACATGATCAGTGCATGGCATACATGATGTATGACTAAACAGTTCAACCAACAAAGCTTGTGTGGAAGCATGAGATGCACACCAACCGGTTGCTTGAAAGCAAGTGGGACAGTTGCTTTCAAGCATGCTCTGAACCCCACAGGCATCACAGCAGCTGATGAGGATCATGTTTGATTCATGAATGACTCAAGAATTTTGTGCATGTACGCATGCATGCAGCAGCTGCCATGTAGAAGCTTGCAAACATGTCAAGCTGTTTGACGTGCTCCCTGTCACAGAAACCAAGCAGGATTGTGACTTTGTTCATGTGATTGACGCCAACATCAGTTCTGATCGCCAAATGCATGACTGCAACATGATAAAAATGATGGAATCTGAGCTCAGAATGGTGAAGACGATGGTGTGCGTTGTACAAGGGGTGAAGAAGAGGAGGAGTGCGTTGTGCCTAATCAGGACTGACCTCAGTCAGGAAGCCTGACTCAGTGAGGTCGGTGACCCATTCGGGCGCCACCTGACCTTCAGGCAAGCTCAGCTTCACCTCCAGCACCGCGTGGGGGAAGCGAGTGATGTCTGTGCGAGGGATGGGCTGGTTGGGGTCCCGGTACCACCTGGATCACAACAATCTTGTACGAGCAGATTCTGCACTCTGCAGGGCCGTGTCCACCACTTTGGGCTGGACTTTCTTGAAGTCCAATCGCAAAGTGGTGGACTTCAAGAAAGCTGAGCTACAAATCCAGTACAACATGAGGGAAGCAAGTACAACCCGTGGGCTGGTTGGGGTCCCAGTACCACCTGCACTACAATAGCAATGTTGTCAGATCAGATTTTGCGTCCTGCACCTCCTGCAACACATTGACAATCTTGTCAGATCAGATAACTGCACTGTGCATGACCTGCACAAGAGTTTTGCATTCTGCACCACCTGCACAATTTCAGCAACCTCACTACAACAGATTTGGCATCATGCACGACCTGCACTACATGAACAACTGCGTTGGAAGAGAATGTGCATCCTGTAGCGTCGTGTTCTGCACTGCTTTCAGGCAGGCTGAGCTTCACTTCCAGCTTTGTGCGAGGGACGCAAGTGTTGTGTGTCTGTGCGGGGAATGGGCTGATTTGATGTTTACGTCTCACCTGCACTCCATCAACAAGCGTGTCAGAGTGCATATTTGCATCCTGCAGTACCATGTTGAACACAGGTTTGCCTTTTTTTTGTTTCAAAAATGGAGAAAAAAAGCATCGGCCGCACATAGGTTGGCTGGACCTCAGGTAAGCTGAGCCAGAAACTTTATGTACAAAATAATTATGATTTTGTTTTTAGGAAATCACTGAATCTGGCATGAGATGTCTGGGAGGAATGGCCTCTTGAGGGTGTTCTGGACTATCCTGTAAGAGGGAGACGGCTGTGGAGAAGGCCGGCTAACTGCCAATCAGTCTTCTCCTGGGAGACAATAGACAAGAAGGTATGGCTTTTTTTGGTTTTGGAACATAATGAAAATCTGTATGAACATAATATACGTATGACCAGGTCTGTGTTCAGGCTGACAGACCTTTTTGGCATCCAATGCCACCTGTCAAGGTATGGAGCACAAAGGGCAGGCAAAGCTCAGATCAACTGGGTGAGTATCATTGATACCCTCAGTCATGGCAAGGTGAATGTCTGGTCTGATAGACGTCATGGCAAAGGCACCTGGAAAACTTGGTACAAAGGGCATGCTGCAAAAGGCAAGCTGCAAAGGGCAGGGGAAGGACAGATCTGTCAAGCGGGCATCTGTGAAAGGCAGCAGCAGGCCTGCTTGGCAGATCTGCCCTTCCCCTGCCCTTTGCAGCCTGCCTTTTGCAGCTTGCCCTTTGTACCAAGTTTTCCAGGTGCCTTTGCCATGACGTCTATCAGACCAGACATTCACCTTGCTATGAGTAAGGGTATCAATGGTACACACCCAGTTGATCTGAGCTTTGCCTGCCCTTTGCGCTCCACACCTTGGCGGATGCCAAAAATCTCTATCAGCCTGAACACAGACCTGGTCATATGTATATTATCCCCATCTTTGCTCTCCTTGACCATGGCCACTTTGGCCTCAAAGGGCACACCACAAAAGGCAAACACAAGGCAGACATGTGAAGGAGTTCAACTGGCTGCCCATCAACTGTCTCCGTGATCAAAGCCAAGTTTGTATCCAGTCTGGCACGGAATCTGGCTTCCAAGACAGGGATACAACAGGCATGAGGCAAACAGAGGGTACCCCACGCAAGGCAGACAGAAGGCAGACCTGTGTAAGAGGCCCACGGGCTGCCCATCAGTGTTCTCCTTGATCATGGCCAGGTTTGTGTCCAGGCTGATCCGCACTGTGGCATCGAAGGGCACCTGGAAGGCGGCCCGCTTGTACTGGGTCCTGATCATGGGCCTCAGCTGCTTGCTGTCAACAGCCTGTTGAACTTCCTGGAAGAACTTCTTGAAGGTCTCCTTGTCGGTGTCTGTCTTGAACTGCAGCCACAAGCACACAAGGGTCATTTATTCATCCATCCATTCATCCATCCATTTATCCATCCATCCATCCATCCATCTATTCTTTCATTCAACACACGTCTTCCTCTGGGGTCAGGGAGGGTACAGCCCTGAGTGCATTCCTGATGTATGAGGTCCTGTTTTTACATTCAGGGTCCAACAACAATAACTTGCATTCAGTGCCGGGGTGCTGCACATGTGAACTTTTTTGCAGTCAAGCAGTGTGCGATGCATGCACTATCTGTCTTGTACGCAGCTTTTGTTCAACTTCCTGGAAAAGAGTGCCAAAGCTCTGCTTGTCAGTGTTTGTCTTGACCGCAGCAACACAGCATGTATGTGTTGGTGTTGAGCAGCCTTCATCTAGGGGTCAAAAGTGACTCATCTACAGGAATGCATATACAGGCAGCCTGCCATATTGGGTGATAGCGACCATGTTTGGGGCCAGTCTAGTAAGCCAAGCAAGTCTTCCATGCATAACGGACAAAAGGGCATGCAGGCATGTCGTGGGCTGTGCAGCTGCTTTGAGACGGGCAGTCAAGGGCCCTCAATCCGCCACGTGTGCCCTCTGTGCCTCCTATTGCATTATGCCCTTCTCTCAACATCAGGCACAGCAGCATGCTGTACAGTGTAAGCCTTGTAAAATCATTGTCACTTAATGCAATTTCTTCACTTGCAAAGCTTACCCTTGACAACTAGAACCACTGACAGGACCAAGCTCATCCTGCCCTCTTTGACAGCATAAGCCTTCACGAACTCTCCGTTTTACAACAAAAAATGACAGGGGAAAGGGGGGGGGGGGAGGTAGGGGACAAATAAGGGGCACGGTCTCACCCTGCCCTCTTTGATGGCCATGTCCAAGGTGTAACTGCCATCTAGGAAATCCACAATCTTGGCTTTGGGTAGAGTGATGCGATCCTTCACAGACTCTTCCCCCTTCCAGCTCTCCCTGTGAGTCTTGCGCTCCACGAAAACCGAGTCACCTGGCTCCGGCGACCCATACCACCTGCACACACCGCCATGCAGTACTGTTGACATGTTCAACATTGTGTCTGCGAGATGTGACAAGATTGCTAACCACGGGCGCAAGGCTACAAACACCACATGTTAAAGATGAGTTGTGAAGCAGCTGCATTGCTGGGACGTGGCTTGCATCAATTTGTCGACACGCTGGTGTGGGAGGTGGTTTGCAGAGTGCTTTGCAGGGTGCTTTGCAGGGGGTTTGCAGAGCGGTTAAAAAGGGTGGTTTGTAGCAGAATGTAAAGAATGGTTGACAAAGTGGTTTGGAAAGTGGTTTGCGGGGGGGTTGCAGAAGGGTTTACAGGGTGGTTTGTAAGATAATGTAAAGAATGGTTCACAGAGCGGTTTGGAGGGCGGTTTGCGGAGGGTTTGCAGAGTACTTTAGAGGGTGATTTGCAGGAGAACTGTGAAAAGCGGTGTACATAGTGGGCTGCAGAGCGGTTCACAGGGTGATTTGCAAAGTCTGCAGATGTATTGCATTGAAGGGGATGGCAACAATCACCTGATGCGGATGGCCAGGGCACTGGGCTTCTTATCCAGGCGGCCATGGTACAGCTCCATGCTGCTGTTGTCAAGGTACACGCTGTTGATCAGCTGGTTGTCAGGACCATTCTCGTCTTCGGACTGCAAATAAATTCAGCCTCTATCACTCCAAAACATTGTCTGAGTGCATGCTGTCAATAAGCTGGTTGTCAGATCCACCCTCATCTTTGAACTGCAGATGCCATCATTCTTTGTCGCTTGAAACCATTGTCCATAGACATGCGGTTGATCAGCTGAGTGTCAGGAGCTTCCCACGTTCAGACTGCAAACAACACCGTTTCAGTACTGCAAGATGTTTCAGGCAGCCTCAATCTATAGCAATCAGCTATGCAATCATCTGCTGAAACACTCTTCTGTGCATGCAGCTGGACACCATCATGCTCTTGCACTGTGTCACACTTGCAATCTCTGATTTATCATTCTTGATTCTTTGGCAGTGATACAGCCATGAAAGAAGGAGACTTCGTAAAGCACATGCTGCTGAGGGCACATACAAGGGCATATGTCCCATGGGCAGATGCAAACAGTGTGATGCCACAGCGTTGCACAAAATCTGCACTTAGTGACGCTGTCTGTGGTGCGTGCGTGCTGACAAACTGATCAATTTTGACTTTGTTTGGACATGACCTGTGTATTGCCACTGCGTGCATGCAGGTGACACCATATCAACAGCAGCAGCTATAGCAAAAACTGTGCGCCAGTGACAATGCCTCAGGGTTTGAACCCTGCACAAGGGAGATACATACTCTCGGGGAAGACCCGGTGTTCAATGAATGAACATATGTTTGAAAGCATGCTACCCGGTCGTCTCTGTTCTCCCATGTCCAAAAAAGTTTGTGCGATGCTTTTCAGTCTCTAGGGTGTGGTACCTTACAGTCTAGGGTGTGAGACAATGACTCACCATACATCTGGCGTGAAAATACAAACTGAGTAGAGGACGGCAGGGCATATACACAAGACCTGATGAATCACAATGGGCTCTTCCGTTCCCTCCTTGTTGTGGCAAAGCACAAGTGCCCTCCAGATGCACAATATATGATCAGTCTCCATGCAAACATCTTGAGATGTATATGTTCATGATGATGTTAGACCGTATGGTTCAATGATTCACTTGAATAAGTGACCCACAACTGTTGACTTGAAGATCATTATTGACTGCTTGCACAGCTGTTGCACATGCCAATCACTTCAAACAGCATTCTGTGCAATGATGCTTGGCTGTGGTACAAGGTTTCGATGGACTCACATCATCCTTCTTGAATTGAAAGACAGGCAGGTGCTGCAGGATGTGGTGCTTGACGCTTGTAGCATCCTGAGTGCGGACCCAGTACTTGGTTGTGGACCGCACAAAGCCTTGGGCACTGTCTTCATTCTTGACACCGCTTGTGTCACCTCTCAAGTCGCTGTAAATGTTACTCAGGTGCACAAGCACATCACTGTAGTTGCCCTGCACAGTAGAGGAAGGTGTTGCCTCTCAATGTCGCTCAGCTGCAACAGCACGCTACTGTAGTTGCCCTGCGCAGCAAAGGGGAAGGGTCCCCAGGGAAAGGGGGGAGGGCAACAGGAAAGGGACGAGCGTAGCTGTTCACAGATGCACGCATGCGTCAGTTGTGGAGGCTGCTGTTGACTGATAGGGCAAGGCAAGCTGGGGGGAGGTCTGGGGAACACCATGCATACAGCTGAACTGCCTGCTGCGTGCAACACCTCAGAAAGGCAGCCTTTCCAAGCAAACAGCGCCCCTGTGTATCTGCTGGACATAGGTGATATGCAATCTGCCGCAGTCAACAAGCCTCTTTGAGCTGGCATAGCTAGGGTGTGTGTGCAATGGCTTCCACAGACGGAATTTGATTTTTCTACCTGAGCGACGCAAATGCAGCAGGGCTGACTTGATACTGAACATGTCATGCATGCTGTCCGATGCACAAGACCGCGTCTGTGTCATGCACATGTGACACAATAGTTGAACGCTTGCATCAGCATGTCATGTGTATGTGTTAGAATGGTTGGATAATTGTGTAAGCATGGACTGACCTGGACCCAGGGCTGCTGATGCAAGTGTGTGATGTAAAATTGGCGGCAGGGCGCATGAGGCATCAGCTTGTCGTGCTTCTTCAGAATCTTGTGAAATCCCTGCGATGGCACACAAAAGACCAATAAACGCATTCCCTGTTTGTGTATCATACATGTTTCTGATGTGGGTTGATGCAGCAAGGGGTATGCTTGCACCTGACTATCCGTCATTTTTAAGGTCACAGATGTACAACAAAAGTAAGTAGTCGATATGGTCCCGTCAAACTCGTACAAGCTGAAGTGTACAATCAAGCAAGGATGACGTACAATGCAGGCACTTGGTCCAAAAGGTGACAAGGCATGAGGGCAATAACGAATTAGCAATAGGCCCAGCTGTCTAAGCATGGGGTGGATGTGAGCAGGCGCACCAGGTAATTGAGGTTGACATACTTCTCCAAGCTGAGAAACTCATCACCCAGACGCTGTGCTTCCTGCGCCAACAGACATCACATTATTTGCTACTTGCTTTGCTGGTTAAACGCATCAATGCCAGCAGCAGAAGAGCTAGGTCACCTGCATCAAGTCATTGTTCTGCTGATGATCTTTGTCATTGGTCACTTTGGCCTGCAGAGCCTTGGTCTGCGCGCGAAGCTGCTTCACAAGCTTCTCTGTGAACTCAGAAATTTTCTTGACCTGTGTGGTAGTGCACACTCCTCAAAACACCAGACAGACTTGTGCAGGAGAGGCAAAGCACTCTGAGCGTCGACGCTCACTTCCAGCTCAAGCTTGTTGAAAAAATTGGACTCCGGCGAATTATTGGCGTTCTTGGCAACGGACAGCGACGTTGTTCTAGGACTGAAAGCTGCTTCGTCGGAGCCTGACTCAAGCTGGGCTACAGCTTCTTTAATGTATTGCTTGAGCTGCCCATAGTCAAGGTATTTGTCCCTCCAATCTGGGCGTGCCTGCTCATCGATGTACTTACCGAACTTCATATCGATGTACCCGTGACAATCGCACCCTCAGCTACAAAGCTACTGCAGGCTCGGGCCTTCGGCCGAGCGTGACTGTTTGCCCTCACACGAGCAGAGCAATTCTCAACTGAAGCTCCACGAGGCTAGTCCTCCCGCCGTACTCGTTGCTGTAGCAGCAGCAGCAGCCTTGCTAGGTAATGTCGCTGTCTTAGTAAATTTTGCAAAATGTTCCCCAAAGGACTAATGTTTCCAAGAACACATCTCATGCATGCATGCCTTGTCACAGCATGCGCGATTGGCTCCAAAATTGCGGTTTGATCTGCTGGTCTGGCTAAAGCTTCATCAAGCTGTCACCATTGAGAAGATAGCTCAACGCAGCCACCTGAATCATGCAAGGTCGTGTAGTCAATGATGCAACACCGAGCTTTCTGGAAGGTCGTCGTGTACAGCACTGCATGCTAGTGAGCATTGGCATTGCATCTAGCAGCTCAAGTGCAAGTCAGATGATAAGGTGTCTGTTATATTTAATGTTAATTGCCTGATTGAAAGATATGTGCATCAGTTTGAACTGTTGTGACAACCAGGGATTTCAAACGAGGCGCAAGCTGCGAATCAAGAGGCACTTGAAGGCTGATGCGTAGAGCTTGTTAAGACGTTGAGCCCACACCACAGGAGCAGGGCTGTCATGTTAACAGGTCTGCAGAGGTGCTAGGTCAAATAGATATATCCAAAGAATCGAGGCTGAAAGGAATATTCGCTTTGAAACGGTTGCTCTCTCTCGGTCATCCTTCCGGTCATCCTTCCGGTCAACCTTCCAGCAAGCTTAGATAGGGGTGGCTAAACAAGCTTCAAGAGGATTTGCTGCTGCTGTGAGTCTTTGGGTAGCAACCAGCACCTTGCGCCTTCCTGCCCCTCGCAGCATCACAAGTGGTCTCTTTGAGAGTGCAAGCTCTATTACTCGCCGGCACGGCAGACCTTGATAGGCACCTTGCAGCCAACTCTTCAGTGTCGACATCAAGCCTCCTACCCGCTATTGCAGTCCCAGTCATCTCTATCAGTGCCCAAGACGGCTGCGCCACTGCGAAGAACGGAAGCTAAAGCGTTTTTTGGTAAGACCATTGTATCGGCTACAGATTAGGCCTGCTGCTTGATCTTGCAACGTAGCACTAGAGGTCTTTTGTAGTTGTCAACCGCCTTCTGCTTGCACTACTACCTGTCTTGCAGTCTTGAAAAAAGTTGCAAAGCACCCTGCATACCTGCTTGATCTGATTACTGTTTTGTAATGCAGCCAATGAAAGAACATTTCTGCATTGGATGAACATGTCAGTCACCATTGGGTCTATTTCAGCAGCCATGCTAGGTATGCAGCACAGCACAGAATTGCTGCTGAACAGGTGCAACAATATGCAGCATGTGCTTCACTGTCAAGACTCAGCCAGCCCTCGATGATTGGCTGCACATTATGATCCAGGATGTCCTGCTTCTGCAATGCGTGTAGCAAGCTCTGTGCAGTAGATCCATAATTCTTGACAATATCTAGACTGTATGGCATCTGGGATGTTGCTTTATCAGCTGCATGGCAAAGTGAGAATGTAGCAATAGTGCCATAGTGCAAAAGCAGTCCTCAAAGGCTGGCTTGCATCATGCAGGTGTAGCAGGTCATGCACACAGACACTGGGACTCAGACTTCACAGCGCGAGCTATCTTTGTGCGCTCACTGGCACTGATAATGCTGCTATCCTCTGTGGCCATGGCTTTGTATGCTGCCTACAGCTTCCGATTACGGAGCAGTATGCTACAGTAAGCCCATCCTGTCATCCTCAGTGATCAAACTTTGACTTGAAGTCCCATGAGTACACGTCTTCTTTTGATGAGCACTCTGGCTTATCTGAGTGCTAATCTCTAATTTACGCTGTGCTGTCTGCAGAAATAAAATTGATGGCCCCTATGATAACCGAATCTTGCCAGTTCTGTTCAGTGTTTTGCTCATGGCTGCTCTGTCGGTTGTTCTTGGTGGTTCAATAGCGCGGACTCTTGGATGGTAGATCTGTTAGCTGCATTAGATTTGCATTACCCCTCGCTAGGATACCTGGCATGACTGGCACAGTGGGGATCAAAATGAAGAGCCATAGTCTGTTAGTCAAGACACACTGAGTTTTAGTATTTGTTTGTTGCTTGTGTTGCTCTGCAGCAAGATGCATTATGCTGTGGTAAGTGCTGATAGCTGTCAGATTTTCCGTGTTGTGCCAGCCGGACAGTCGACTAGACGTCTTCAAGAGTCAGCAGATGTTGCTAGACCAGTGAACGTAATTGGTATTGACAGCTTGCAATGTGGTATGATTGAAAGCTGCAACAGCATCTGCTCACGGCTGCACTCAGCTGCTTGCTGAATTGTGCTGTCTAAGTCGAATATTTCAATCAGATTGCGCCCTGCTATACCAGAGTAATGACAAAAGAGAGGTGCCCTTGGGCAACTCCATGTGCTTGTAGCCTTGAATTCTTTCGATTTGAATCTGTTACCAATTCGCCATGGCAATCAGGTGTACAAAATCACATGCACAGTACTAGCAAACGTGTACGGCAAACAGATGCAAGACAGTCACCTGTACAATGCGACACATTGCGCAAGGCAGATGCTGTTGCAGCATTGAGGTCGACGTCATGAGAGCACTAATGGACGACAATCATGCTATCTGCTATGCTTCAGCCTCATGCCATCACAGCATCCACACACACACTGGGACTGGATGCCATCTAGATCTAGATCTATAGCACAGCACTGAAAGGCTAATGTGACTCTGTCTCTCTCAAAGCCATTAAATCATCGACAATGGCGGTTGGTGGCTGTGCATCTGCAGAAGCAAGCAAGCTTGATATTGATCATGCCTTGCAGCCCAGTCATGTTGCAGGACTACCTACAGGCTGCGCAGCTTAGTCATGACGCACTGTTGTACAGACAATCAGTATTGTCAGAGAACCTGTTTATTCTGTATCCATGCTTTACAGCAATGGACTTGTGCCCCTGTCATTCAGAAGCAACTAGGCAGCTGCATGTATGTAGACAAACGCCAACCTCGCATGATGCAAACAAAGGCGCTTGCTATGTCTCACCATATCTGTAAGCTGAGGAGTCCACTTCCATCAGTGCTAACTGGGACTCCAGAAGAGATGCAGGCATGAAGTGCGTCCCTTCAGCCGCACGCTGTTGCACTCGCTGTGTCAAGACATCTTTGCTTGGTTGTAGCAAGACCTGCATTGAGTTTTGCAGTACTTGTAGGCATTGATAGACAGTGGATTTGCAAACCAGACACAAAATTGCGATGCCATGCCTCCACAAGCTGCTTGGGTGATCTGAAAGTGTGCCTCACACACCACAGCACAATAATGCCTGGTGAACAAACATAAAGCGTCGTTGCTGACAACTCTGGGGAGCTTGATCTTAGCAGCTGACATCTTGCATGCAACACCGTTTCATCAACCTGGGTGCAATAAGTCGTTATACTATGGTTGAACCAGCATGTGACACAACCATTCAAGAAGTACTCACAAAAGCAACTTCTTTCACATGCTGGCTGCCCTCATCCTGGCCTGACAGAATGTCTCTATACTTCTGCTTCAAAGCCGAGCATGCCACTACAGCCAGCTCATCCCTGCAGACTGCTCAAGACATTTGTTGGTGAACAGTGCAACTGATTACTAGACAGCCACATGGTGATATTGCTTGTACCTGACAATGTGCTGATGTATGATGTTTGCCAATGTCTGCAGCCAAGGCCATCTATCAGCATCTTGGAGAGGAACGCCACTGTGCATCTTGTCTGCAAGCAAAAAGCTAACGTAGGTCAAGTAGTTTTGCAAGCAACATGTGCCACGCAAAGCTTACAGAAAACAGACAGCCTGCCTTTGTTAGCTTTTGGGTGATAGTCGTCTCCTTCGTAAAATGGGCATTGGAGTTTGGTTGCTAGCATCCGCCCAACGGTGCTGTAAAATAGATATTTTGTGAAATTGTTGTGTGATGCTACCATGCAGGCCCAACACGCATGCTGCTTCTGACATTATCACGTTCACCTCTTGCCAGACCCAGACACCCCGCCTATGACGTAACACTTGGGCAAGACCTTGTGCTGAATCAAGGCACCCTGATGTTGTGCAATAGCTGATGGACTAAAGCTTCGCTGCTGCTGGACAGGATGCATCGTCACAGAGCGGACGCATCTAGTTGCGACAACAACAGTAGTATATCAAAGCAATTCGATCGCTAGTTCTAACGAAGCTTGCATGTGTCTTTGAAAACTGCATGTGCTGAACGACGCGAGGTAAAGCACCATGCTCGACCGAATGCTGCATTCGGAATGCAAGCAAGCTGAAGAAAGAAATCCTTCCACGTGCTGACTCGTGCACGACTACATTTCCTTGCGCAAGGGCAGCGTACGCTATGAGCAGGTTGCCATTTGATGACAGACCCACACATGCCATTCTGTCGTTACGCGCGCTCGAACACAAGAGCTGTGTGTTTGCTTTTCGTAGTTGTGACCTGCGTGTGCAATCCCGCCTGAAGTGATCCGAGTCTTGGAGTTCGTGTCGCTGAAAATTGCTGGTCGAGATCCCTTGCCACTCGCCTGATCATCCTTGATCTGACTTGGGAAAATCAGCTGCACGCGAAGTTTGCACCGTCTTGCGACACTGGCTGAAGTTTGCAACTAGCACCAGTCTTCAGCGACTCACCTGCTGCGTTGTTGGCAAGTAAAGCTGTGTCCTGCATGAGAACGTCAAACTATGTCAGCAGAGCCCCAAGGATTTGAGGCAAAGCTAGCTGGTCTTCAGCCCAAGAACCCACAGGGCTTGCGAGCACGCATAGAGCTATTCCTACTGGAGCTTGTGCGCTTTCTGACCTGCTGCTGCTGCTATCAATGCCGCAAGCCCTTTGCATTTACCAAGCCAAACAAGAGGGAGGGTTGGTCAGCTCACAGGGCAGCATCATGCCCAGCTCAGCTGAAAGTTTCCACTGTCGATAAACGCACCATTGGTAAAGACCAGCCTGTTGCATTCCCCAGATACTTCTTTCAATGCAGTCGGCAATGCAAGCACTCTCTTGGATCTCAAAACGCAGTCCTCAACAAACAATTTTCGGTGCTGCAGAGGTCAAGATCACTTATGCAGAAAACGCGGGCATGTCCACGCAGCTGTACGAGGTTGATGTATTCATGTTCTTCCTGAAAGACTTGGAAGCTGTCACAACAAACTTCTATCATGACCTGTGGCAGAGCACCCGTATGCACACGCCTAAGGTCTGCAATGCTTTGTGCTCTCTGCTCTGTCCACACTCACTGCAACCCTTTAAACATGCGCAATGCCTTCATACGCCCTGGACTTCAGCAACTAGATCTCATCAACAGCATCATGGAAATGCACTGGATTTCAGCCACGAGACCTCAGAAGTAGCATTATGAATGAACTCAGCAGTCCCTGCAGCACTACTAACAAAGCAGCATATTGTGGATGATGCCTCTCACATTATCAGTTCATGTTCTCAGTAGCTTGTGGTGATACAGGTTCCTTTGGCATCTATGGCAAGTGGGGAGGCCCCAGACAGTTTGTCAAGTCTGATTAAGGAGCAGCTGCTGGTAAGCGGTCAGGTCCTGGAATCCAAATTATGTGCTTGCTTTCTCAACAGAGAACGCCACAAGCTACACCACAAGCTGTGACTCACAAGCCGGTGGTGTAATTACATGTTACTGCAGACTTGCTGTCAGGCAATGCTTAGGCACTCTTGGCGCTTGCGCCGAAGCAGGGCTTCTGACAGCAATCCAGTCTTGATTGCCAACAGAGCATGGCTCGCATGCATGACTAGCACTGTCAGCAAGCTGATGACGCACTCCCCTGGTGCACAGGTCATTCAGTACAAGCAGCTTGTTGGAAATGAGAGGGACGCATCGGTGCAGCAGGACATTGATCAAGCCATTGACACTCTGGTGCAGCAGCTCCGCCTACAGGTGTGCACATTTCATCCATTCATTTAGAGTCTAGAGTTCAAACTCTGACCAAACCCTAGCACATGTCTTTCCCTAGGGTCAGATATGTACCATCCTCAGCAGCTCTCTGTATGAGGTCCTATTTTTGCAGTGCGTCTAATGCATTATGAATGTCAAACACCTTGCAGCGATGCAATGTGCTGTCAGTGTCATGCATGTGCATGCCTACTGCATCATTCAGCACAGCAGCTGAGTGTGGTAGCAAGCATCTGCTTGTGCCTAAGTTCTGCAGGATCCAGCACACTTGCTGTGTGTGATAAGTTACATTTACATGGAGATGCTTTTATTGCATGGCTCATGTGTGTTTCGTCATTTAATCTTTCACTCATTGCTTAAACACATGTCTTCCCCTAGGGCCAGGTATATACAGCTCATGCAGTGTGTAGTCTGTGGGGCTGCCTACAAGCATTTCCAAGTCTTGTTGGTCCTGTCATTGTCCTCTTAAGGTCTGCCAGTCATTTCATCAACTTTTCCTGCAGGTCTTCCAGTCACTTTATTTACAGTACCCTTCAAGTCTGCCAGTCAATCCAATTTAATGTACCCTTCACGTCTGACATTCATGTCTGCATCTGATGCTGCTGTGCAAACACCAGTGCAACAAATGGACAGGTTCTCCACACACAACAAGGGCAACCAACTGTAGTGTTCAGTGATATTCTGATGCAATGCCCTGTCAGTGAAGCACAAATTCATTGTTCACAAGTTGCAGCAGGCCCTTGACCAGCAATTTATGGATCTGGATCACAATCCACGGAATTGAGCAGCAATTCAGGGGTCTGGATCACCACCTGGCCTGCTGGCATGCATGTCAGACAGACATTAGTCATTACATGCCAGCAGTGCTGATTGCTGTGATGATGCTAATGCAATTGTGTATGTATGCAGGCGTGCATGTTCAGGCAGTCAGTCAGAAGGGCCATGAAGGGCATCACCACAAAACTGGAGCAGGTACAGGGCACGCCTGCAGACACAGTCACCATGCAGAAGCTGTCTACACAGATTGGCACAGTGGTGCAACAACTGGCTGAAGTAGTGCACAAGTTGCACCTGGTAAGAGCTACAGACACAATGCATCTTCACTGCACCTGTGTGATGAGTAAAGCTGCGCACACCTGTTTAGAGGCCGACCCATGTTCAGCACCGCATGTTTTGTCAGAATCTGCTTTAATACATTAAGCCAGTCAGGGTTGCACATCAGCGCAGGCAACACTAAGTCAGAGGTGCTTGCGCACTGCCATTTGCAGATTACATGGGCGTATAGTAATGATTACATGAGAGTGTAACAGGAGCTGCATGAGTGTGGAACAGGATTTGCACGAGTGTACAACAAGACTTAATTGAGTGTACAACAGGAGCTACAGCCGCCCCATAAGCTGTACATGTCCTACTGCTTGCTGGGGTCACTGCGTCTGATTATTTTCCTGACTACAGCTTTGCCAGCCATGTGAATCTGAGGATGTCCCCAAGACCGTCCAAGAAACCTGGAAGATGGTGGATGAGTACATGCTCACAGAAGCTGAGATTGCTCTTGTGAAGCTGCTGGAAACCGTGGATCAGGCAGCACCACGCCATAGAGAGGCTCTGGATGGCTCAGACTGCATCATGAGACGGGCATCCAGACAGCCGCCAGAAGACCCAACAGCTCTAAGCCAACATGACACTAGCGGTTTCTGCATGTCTGCGGCGCATGGCAATGTTCCAGACGACCATACAGGAGCTATGTCCCACAGCAGCATCAGCTCCTTAAGCTCCAATGACTCTGATTGCAAACAGCAACAGCAGCAGCAGCAGACTGGGCAGATGGTTGCAGATGATAAGCAGACAGTGTTCGCAGGTGTCATTGGCAGGAAGTGTGAAACTCATGCTAACGGGGTTGGTGGTGCACTTTCTCACAGTTCTGGCATCGCAATGAGCTCTGACAATACTACTACAGCAGACAGATCAGAGACTGCTGCCTCTGTTGATGCATTCTCTCAGGGTGGGCAGATGATGCGCACAGATCCATTGCAGAGCCAGGTAACTTGCTCTGCTTGACTTCTGCTGTCAGACATGATGTGCATCTTACATGCTATGTGATGCTGCACATCCCTGCTGTAGCCACTCGTGCTGCCTGTGTTAAGCATGCCTCCTTTGGACTTGCAGTTGTGTGAGTTTTTACTGCGTTGCAGTTTTGACGCCACCCAAATTGGCAATTTGCTTGCCTGAAAAGCAGCTGATTGCAAGCGTGCAGACCATGTTGGTGTATGCTGTGCAAAAGCGTGCTGCTTTTCAATCCCTCATTTGTGTCTTGTAGGTTAACAAGATTGGCTGCGGCGCCTTGTCACCTGCTGAGGCCACCTGTGTCCATTCACCTGGTAGACCTGTCTTGCTCCATAGCTCGGCCAGTAGCCTCCCAGGAGCTGCTTCTAGCGCAAAGGCTTTGCTGAGCGCAAGCAATAGCAGCTCCCCAGATCAGTCCTCTCCTGACGCAAAAGCCCAGTTACAATCTGCTAGTCGGTTTGGCTCAGACCATCTCCACACCGCTCAGCTGACTCAGCAGAACAGTAACAGTGTTGGTGACGGCTGGGTCAGCCTGGAGAAGAAGACAGCAGGCTGTCACACTCAGCAGGCAGCAGCATATAGTCTGCTGTGTGACCCGAGAAAGGCCACAGGACGCAGAGACAGTGATCAGCCTAGCAGCAGCAACATGGATTGTGTGCCAGAAACCACAGAGGGTGAAAACCAGGAAGAAGAGGAGTCGCGTCAGTCAAATATGCAGAGCCTGATCCAGAAAGCCAAAGCACTGCAGGTAAGGGGAGGGATAGGTTGTATGATGAATCTACCAACCCACCTGTACCTTCTTTGGGTCTCATCAGGGGAGACAACAGACAATGACAGGGAAATCAACTCACACTCAGCACCAAATTTAAAGGCATGCCAGGATAGAGAGGAAATTGCAGTAGTGATGATGCCATGAGAGTATGGTGTGCGAGTACTGCTATTAGACACATACACAGCACATTGATGGCATGTGGGTGACAGTACCAATACCAGTACCAGTACCAGTACCAGTACCAGTACCAGTACCAGTACCAGTACCAGTACTCATCTACTGCATGTGCACAGACTTGACTTTGCTTCTAGGTTTTCTAGCAGCTCTATATCTGCTCTCATGCCTACACGCAGCGCAGGCACAAACATCATTGTGGTAATGTACAAACGGCCAGGTGCTCTGCTGAGGAATAAAGCCTCTGTCATGCTGATCAGATCTTGTCCATCTTTGAGGCTGAAACAATGTGCATGCTTGCAGGAAGCCAGGTGTGACGATTGTCCCATCTGCAACGACGACAGCACAGGTGACTGTGAAGAAGAAGGTGGAGCTGCACAACAGACAGCGCAAGGTCTTGTTGGAGCTCGCCAGCTCATTGTCGATGCAGTAGAGCTTCTCCAGGTGTGCAAAGCTGTGCTGTAGGGTTCCGGTTTGCGTCAAGTTCCCTGAAGGGTCTAAACCCTAAAGACTGTTGCTGCTACCACTGCCGTTCAGCCTGTAGAAAGTGCAACCAAGCTCGCCATTCGTCCATTTTTTGAGCAGCTCACTGCATGAGGTCCTGAGTAGTGTGTCTTACAAATAGAACATGCACCATGACATGTGGTTGTGAACCAGCAGACTGCAGCACTGAGGCTTCTCAAGCAGAGCCTGGTGCGCGTGTGCAGGAGGAGATGAGGGAGCGCAGCTACTTTGAGAGCATCATCCATGATGACGACACCTACCATAACGAGGTGTACACCAACCGCATCAAGTGCCTGAAGCACAACGCTCGTGCAGCTGTGGTCCTCAAGCACCAGACCATGCAACAGAGTTTCCTGCTGGCAGATGTGGTTGGTGCTACCATTGCTGGCGTGGCAATGTGTGTCGCCATTGGTGGGATTTACCTTGCATATCGCTTCTCAAGGTGAGATCAGGGCCTTGTAGCAACCATCCGTGTCTGTGTTTGCGGCTTGTAGGTACTGGCCCTGTCCTTGGCCTGGTTTGTGATTGGGGCCTGTGGCTACAAGCCCTGTCTGTGTGCAGAAAGTATAGGCACCGGCCCTGGCCTGTGTTCAGGGCTGTTTTACTGGCCCTGGCCTGTGTCCAGGGCTTGTAGGTACCAGCCCTCTGTGGTCAGGGCGTATAGGCCCAGCCCTATTGATGCTCAGCGTCATCTCAGGCATTTGATCTGCATTGGTCGCATGTCAAAGCTGTGGATGATACCATCATTGCTTGTCACCCATAACCTTAAACCATAAACCCTAACCCCTATGCCTGGCTATTGATGGCACCTTCCTGGGCTCCAGCTTTCTTAGGTGATCATAAGCAAGGGCTTCTGATCAGGCTGCGACCTCTGTTTTTAGTGAACTGTCTTGTCTGTCTAGGGCTCACAGCTGCAGCAATCGCACTTGCAGCTTGCAACCGTATCTGTGAGCGCAACTAACAATGTCTGCTGCTTGAGACAGATGCTTGCTTTCTTCCTTGTTGCAAGGCTGTCATGACTGCAGCCACCATGCGGTGTGTGTGCCATTCCTCAAGCAGAGTAAGTGATATGCACACTATCAACACACGCTGTAGTTGTTATGCCTGATTGCCAAAACAGGACCTCATACAGGGAACTATTCAGGGCTGTTTGTATCTGTCTCTGGGGAAGACACATGACAAGTTAATGAGTGAATGAACAATCAAACAAACAAATGAACAACAGAATGACTGAACAAACAAATGCGTGAATGAATGAACGACTGCACGCACCCATGAGCGAAGAAGTGGTTCTGCAGCAGATGAGTCTCAGCTGAGCTCTGTTTGCTTGCTCATCACGCTATTGACATGAGCAATGAAAAAGCACACACATGTGTCAGCTGGAGAAGTGCAGTATGTTTACAACAATATTAACACTAATAACAGTAATAACAATAATAATAGTAACAATAGTAATAATAGTAGTAACAATAATAATAGTAGTAGTAGTTGTAGTGATAATAATAATAATCATAATAATAATTTTAAATAAATAATAACAACATCAAAAAAAGGTAGCGGCATGTTTATGCTGAAGGGTGTTGCAATGGTGCAGGTACCAGCTGAACCCTCTGTACGTGCTGATCACAGTGGTTGCATACATGATGAAGGACCGCATCAAGGAGTGGGGCAAACGCTACCTGCAGCCCGTCTGTGTCAAGTTTGGCTTCGAGTTTCCTGACCGCATTGTCAAGGTGAGTGGCAATTGTGACATCGCTGTGACATGCGACTGTAGGATAAGGAACGGGCCATGCCAGACATTCGGCTTTGCTGGCAAGCTCCTGAGACTGTGCGCTAACCATCATCGATTTGCAATGTTCAGTGGGGCAAAGGTACCTGTATGCTGATGGATGAAGATGACAATAACAATGATAACATGTAACAACAATTATCCTAGTCTTAATGTTGTAAAATAACACAATACTTATTGTTATCAGCGCAATACACCATGGTTGCAAATGGTGTCCACAGTTGCCACCGAATCCCAGTTATTGTTTCCAGCACAGTTCAGCAAGTCTAGCTCAGGCATGTTAGTTCAATCTCAAAGGGCACAAAATGTGGTGTCAAAGGAGAGGTATCAGGTCACGATCACTGGGTGAGCCTGCCTTTCCTTGTGTCATGTACACCCTCTGTGTGTGAGTCTGTGACTCCAGGGGTGACAATTGGGGTAGTGTGAACTCCATGCTGCCGCCTTAGAAGGCTCCCTTTATGATTGCAGAAAGGCGCAGTTTTTTTCCCCCTGTTGGGGCAGTGTGAGCATGATGCCAGAACTGAAGCCAGTACCAAGTCATGTCATCATGCCATATGCGGGTGTCACATGTTTGTGTGTGTTTGCAATCTTTCATTCATGCACCCACTCATTTGTTCATTTATGCACTTGTTCAATATGTGTCTTCTCTATAGCAAGGTACATACAGCCCTGAGTAGCTCCCTGTATGGGAGCCTGTTTCGGCAGTGAGCTTAACAACAATAGCATGTGCTGATGTGCCCTAATGCATCAGACTGGACAATTTCATGCCAACCTTTGCGACCACACCCAGGGCATCTATTGCCCTCGACCGGACACAACAAAAGCTTCTTAGGCAGCGTGTCATCAGTCATGCATCTCCAGTGTCCCAGCCAGCTGCGCTTCGATGAGGCTGTCTTGTTCGTACGTGTGCAGGTGCGTGACTCCAGGAGCCGCCGGGTGGGGCGGTGTAAAGAGTGGGCCAAGGTTGTGGGAGACGACCAGGTTGATGCTCGTGTGCTGGCCATGCGCCACAAAGACCTGCCATACGTGCCCAAGCTGCAGAAGGCTACCAAGCCTGAAAGGGTCATGACATACAGGTCAGCACTGCTGTGTGAGCTGGTGTGACCCCACATTTGTCTCTACCCCTCCCCCTTCCCATTGCCCTGGGTAGCATACACTGTCACCAGTAGAAAGAAAAGAATAGAAAGTACGTTGTCACCGGTAAGCAGTTCTTACGGTCTTCAGGTCAGCACTGGCAATATGAGGTTTGTCTTTTTCAAGCACTGTGTTCTCTCTCTCTGCTGTTACACTAGCTTGTGAGGCAGTGTGACCCCAGCTGTACCCCTATATCTGCCCATGGGTAGCATGCCCTAGCATACACTGTCAGCAGTAAGCAACAGCCATGGTCTACAGGTCAGAATCTGTGTATCTAGGCAGGGTGACATAAACTGAATGTAGTGACCATCATAAACACATCCTGTGCGGTGGATGTGAGGCCAGCCTTGCTTCTTCTGCTTCTCCAGAAAGGCTGCATGCCTACAGGGAAGATTGTTTTCATGATACTCGTGTTTCATGTTCATCAACTTGCATGACATGATTTTCAGGATCATGGTTGGAGGAACCTGATTCCATGTTGGCCATCATGTTCACTACCCAGAATGTGAAGCAAAACAGGGTCTCCCTTGTGGGCAGCAGCCCCATTTCAGGGTTTGCCGAAACCCTTGCTCACCCATACTTGCTTCCTTCTTAGCTTGACTGGGGACGGTATAGAAACAGAAAGGCAGCTACACCTCTTCATACTTACCTGTTCGGGCTGGGTTGGTGACCAGGAAGGCCAACCAGCTATCCTTACTGCTCGCCCTGCACTCTGCCTGCGGCATTGGATAAAACTACTCCAAGTGGGTATGTTTACGGAATAATTTATGGTGGGCTGAGGCGAGCGCATGCGCTCCCTCAGCACAACAACAATCAACTCAGTCAGCATACTGGCATGTTCATACGTAAAATGGCAATGCCAGGCTCTCAAGTTTGTCTCCTAGTAATGAAGCTGTAAGCAAGATGCTGCTGCAATCACAGAAATTAGTTTCGCGCTCATGACATGAGCACGTCTTAGCACTGTTGTACTGTTGGCATGATTTAAACATACTTGCCTGTGATATGTAGCACCTGCTGGCAGACCAAGCTTCATGAATTGCAACTAATGTACAGCAAACAATAATCTGCCTTTCATGCACCTGTGAACATCACAGCTTGTTGCGCAGCACTGGGACTGTAAGACGATCAAGTGTCAGTATTGTTCACAAATCTGTTTTGTGCACAAACCAGAGTTTTCTCAAGTGCTCTGCTTGGTATCCAAAGCACATGAGCGCAGAGTCATACGCGATGGTCTTAGTGCCTGCTTGTGAGAAGGCCACAGTATCTCATGTGAGAGTCATACCCCCAAAACATGTTACCATTCACAGGAAGAAGATGGAGGTGAACTGGGACCGCTTGGACCCTAGGCTGCAGTGTGTGGACGGCTTGGATGACATCATGAGATTTGATCTGCAGCACTTCTGCCGCCGCATGCAACCACCTGAGGAGCCACACTACAGGTCAGCACAACAGTCAAGCATGAGTCATGTCGTGTCATGTCATGTCATGTCGTGTCATGTCGTGTCGTGTCGTGTCGTGTCGTGTCGTGTCATGTCATGTCATGTCATGTCATGTCATGTCATGTTGCTTGCTGGTCAGCCCTTGGCATACATATCAAGTGCTTGTAGCATTCCACGTGTGTGAAGTTGAACATGTGTCATCATGCCTCATAACAGGTTCAAATTTGGGTTCGATCGGATACAAGCGACAAGACAGCATGAGAATGCGATATAGGCTGTTTTGTGACGGCGCTCATTATGCACACCATAAAGCTCTGCATAACGCATTGTCATGGCCTCTGATGCTTGGCATGGTAGTGGCCCAGGGATCATGTTGGGGACGCAAGTCAGCCAGAACAGACTGCTCTGGAGAAACAAGACTAGCCCTGCATGCAGTTAGCTCATCACGAGCCGGAAAGCGTAAACATTGTCATTGTTGTTATTATTATCAGGCAGCTTCTTGCCCTCACAGGATTTGCACAGATCCCAGAGGCCGTAAGTATGCACAGCAGGTGCAGTGTGCCAGGGTGTACCACATCAATGTAGTCTTGCGCATCCGCACAAGCACTCAAGACAGGGTCAGTGATCGGGCATACAGGGAGAAGTCTATGCAGATACAAAGGCACGCTTTCTGCTTGCCCCGTCTCTGTACGTACAAGCACATGCTCTTTGCTGGAACGTCATAGCAATACATTGACAACTTTGGAGTCATGCCAATGTTTCTGAATACAGCCTCAGTGTTGCCCTACCAATGTGTCAATGTGTGATCTACCCATCTTGTGCTTAGGTGTTGTACAGCTTTCTTAGACCGCTGTTTCTCTTGTGCCCAATTCCTCTGTTTCTCTGCTAGACTGTACCACTTGAGGCACTGAGGTTACAGGCGGCAAAGCATTGCCGTGCACACATATAAAGGGCTTTGAGCTTTGATGCAATCATGCTTACCTCAAGCAGTGCTGTTGCTTGTTGAAAGCGTCGTAATTTTAAACACTGACTGCCTGTACGCAATGTGCATTGGACCACATTGACTCATGTTATTGCTGGTAAGCTGTGTGCCAAAACAGGACCTGATCCGGGGAGCTACTTAAGACTATAAGTACCTGCCGTCATGGGCAAACACATGTTTGGTGAATGAATGAGTGCGTGAAGGAATGGATGGGGGAAGGACTGGATGAATGAATGAATGAATGAATGGATGGATGGATGGATGGATGAATGAATGAATGAATGAATGAATGAATGAATGAATGAATGAATGAATGAATGAATGAATGAATGAATGAACATGGTCTGTCTTTCAGGGCCAGAGTGATCATGGACCAAGATGGCATCAAGAGGCTAGAAGCGACTGATGACTCCGTACACCTGAAGAGCGATCGACGAGCTTTGCACCGTCTGAGCACGCCTGAGTGGTTGGCAGACGTCCACATGCCCTCCATGCAGCTGCCCAGGATGCAGATGCCCCACATGAAGTTCGCTTCATTTGGCCGGCGCATGACAGAGAACAAGAGCAGCAGCAACCTGCCTCAGGAGGAGGCTGTATAATGAGAAGCTTGGTGGTGTCTATGCAAGCTCAGCTGTAGTCTCAGCTAGTCATCATTGTGAAATAGTAGCGCTAAAGGGTGGTTTTTGCCCTTTGCAAGCAGCACATCTGGCTGCGGCCACAAAGGTATTGACAGGAACTAGTCTGGCCTATGTGCTGCTGGTGGCACTGAGCACCACAGCACAGCACAGCAAGGAGGCTCTCCACATTTGCTGCTGATACGCTGTCTCCTTAGCTGTAGCCATTGTATGTTTACAGGCCTCTGCGTCTTTCTTCCTTTAGTCTCTTGAGGAGCATTGAAGCTGCCAAGAGCAAAGCCAGTTTGCAGTGTAAGCACACCCAGATGACGACAGCAAATCAGTGTGGTGTCGATGTAGAGCTCAGGATCGTCTGCAAGAAATAGGTCAAGTCTGGGTTCAAGCACACAGCATTGGCAAGGGTTGGATGCTGGTAGCTTTGGACGAATGGAGGGATTGATGCCTGGTATTGGGATGCATGATGACTATCAGTTAGTCAGAGAATCTCAGGTTGGCTGCGAGCATGCTGAGCTTCTTTCACAGACATGAGTCAATGGCATTAGACACACCTGCACAGCGGCCACGCCCTTTGCAGAGTAGCTTTGAAGCACATATGTATGTAGAATAGAGATTTGCTGGCCCGTGGGTAGTAATCATAAGTTTTTGTTCAATCATCTGGGCTTGATCATGCACCACAATCGTGAGTCATGTTTTTATTTGATAGATTTTGTTGCCCAGCAGGATGGGTATTCTCGCTTGTTTGGCTTCTGAGCTATTGTTTACCTGCAGGCAAATCTTTGATATGTCAGCTTTGTTGTGTTTTAACTCGACATATTTCTGTTACAATGACTTAGACAGGAACTGCAGGGTTTGCTAGCATGTCCACTTGTACCAAATATTTGCAATGGGGCAGACAAAGACAAGGAGATAAAGGGGTTGATGGCAGCAGCAAGACGGAGGATACCCTAACAGCCCTTGGACATACATGTGTTGACATGCGAAGCAAGCGTGAACTGCAACTGCGTCTCAAGTAACCTACAAGTAACCAGGTAGCTGACAGTATCACATTTTTTTGCCAAGAGGCTCGACCCGAGGAGGATCAGGTGCATTCCGATAATCCCCATAGGGTTGCCTTGATAGATCGGGTATTCAGATACACGATTCCAAGGATGCACTGATCTGCAGAGCCGGTAAAAATGCGTGGATCTTAGACATGTTAGGTCAGATACAGTATGCTGTCATGCAAATTTGGGTCAGGCTGCGCAATGCATTGCCCAATGCATGTAATGTGTCATGACAAATGATCATTTGTAGTTTGTGAAATGCATCTCTGCGGCTACGTTTAGCATTGTGAGTAACACTGCTGACATTGATAGCCGCTATAGCTGAGGTGCTGAGAGACATTCGCAGCGTCTGCTGCTGACTGCCGATTTAGGGCTGACAGCCTTGCTATGGACCCAGTTCCGGGGTTTGAAAGAGTGCAAGCAAGCAGAAGAAGAAGCAGATTACAGCATACCTGGTAAGTTGGTCTATGGTTTCAAAAGAATGATACTGTTTCGGATTCCGTGCAAGACGAGCGACTGATCAAAGCTGCATGCATGTAAAGTTCCTCACATGCATGCAAACCTGCAGCGATGGAGTCTCGCATCGGACATCGCAGTTTCACCCAAGGGTGCCAGGTGCTGGAAATACATGCCTGCTGTGAACCGCCGATCAAGACTCAGCCCAGCAAAACCACAGGCTGTGCAGCACTGTGCGTCTCTACTATCCAGCAGCGACAACAAGCTCGTCAAGGTCCGGTCAATAGGGTTCGCGAGTCCAGCAGGCGGAAGTGAAGTGCAGGTCAGTGTTGCTGCCGCAGCATGTTATACAACATACACCTTTCAGCCAAGTGACCCTTGACATCCTCCCTGTCCCAGTTGTATGATTCATCCTGCCTGGCTGCAGGTCGCGCTGCCCTCTGGCGACAGCCTTCTGTGCATTCTGTCTCCAGAACTACAAGGGCAGTTGTTATTCAGAGGCAGTGGCTTCTTCATAATCGCTCCACCTGCTCCTGTGCAAAGCAAGCATAACAGTCAGCTTGCTAGCTCTTCAAGCAAAGAGGAAGAGCAGTCGCAGCAGCAGCAGCAGCAGTCAGTCCTTGACAGCTGGACCCATCTGGCGTTGCAGCATGGAGATGAGCAGAGCATTGCTGCCGCAGACGGCAAGGCAGGCAGTCAGCCTTGCTGGAGAGTAATCTATGTCTTGGCAGATGAAGATCCCCCTGAGCTTGCAAGACAGGGCCTGTGGTAAGCTCATGCCTGCTTGGCATGTGGTGCTCCAGCAATGCATGCATTGCCCAATGTACAGCAGGCAGCAGGAATTCGAACCATTGCTTGGCCCAGAGACATGAGGAGATATTTTCGTTCTTTTTGAGAAAAGGCAAACTTTGGGTCATTCCTTTTTCCCTTATTGTTTCAATTAGTATATTTGCTGGCAGCAGGTGCCATGCAATTGACATGCAACTATAAAAGCTCATGTCAGGGGCGGCCATGGGTGTTGAGAGTGTCCCTGCAAATGTCATCTTTGCCATCAATATTGCGCCGTGCATAGTTACAGCTGATCACTGCTGTGCTGCAACTTGTACGGCATGTGTTTTGTGCGTGCACTGCTGACTTTGCTGGTACCATCTTGATACAGTACAATGTAGTGACACATGACCAAGTATGTAGTGCCTTGTAGAGCCTTGCTTGTTGCAATGCACAGATGCTGCTTGCAGGCCGCAACAATTTGAGGCGGAAGGCATTGATGGCATCAGCAATGGCCAAACAGTTGACCTACGCACCGTCCCTAGGGTAGAGCCCCCGTCACAGCCAGAGAAACCTTTTGTGCAGAAGTCTGCTGTCCTGAACAGGACTTTCTATGATTCTGAAGAGGATGAAGAAGACAAAGAGCATGAATTGGGCTGTGCTTGCTGTCCTGGTGGCCGAAATGTTGTTTTCAGAGTCTGTTAGGTCAGAGCAGGACGCCTTGGCAGAACTGATTGGTTTGTTTCATGTCATACATGACAGATCTGTTGTCATGACAACACTGACCCGTGTGTAGACTACTATGTGGTTTCCTGCATATGGCAAAGACTGTGCAATATGTCTTTATTGCAATTAAGCCTGCAGTTTCATTGTACGACGAAGACTTTGGGAATCACTGATTTGTTTCGCTTGCGCTCTAGCTATGCATGTTGCATCCTCTCGCTGATCAAGGCCAACAGATGATAATTCAAAGACGCCAATTGACATCAGTCGGTCAATGGCTACAATATCATTTGACGAAAGTGATATGACATCCTCAAGTTTCGAGTGTCGACGAAACTGCAGGTAAAACATATATATGAACTGTAAAATGCACATGCAAGAGACGTTATGTGTGTGTGTGAAGCCTGTCATCTTCACATGCTGAGCACATGGTCTCCACCTGGCTGGCGGTGTCCAAAACTTGAATTGCAGTCGCCGCAAGCGCACTTTCGGGAGGCAGCAGAAGGACGACTGAAGTTGCGCTGCAGTTCCACCGGCTTCCAAGATGTTGGCGCTGTGGCTATCCCGCCCAGTGACCGGGGCAGTGCCGCGACTTTTGACTCAGCCATCGAGCCTGTTGTCGCTACAAGGTAGTTTGATACACGCACATTGTGAGTAATTGCCTTGCAGTCATGTGCGGCATTTGCATAGATATGTACAAATGCCTAGCCGCGCTTCTTGGTGACTGCAGGCTTGATCTCACCAGTCACCTCCTCACAACAGCAGCAAACGAGGTCTTACAGCATGCCACACTGGCAGAACGTCGAGATTACTGCTGAAGGAGAGCCAGCAGCGACTGTTATCAAAAGTCAAGACAACAACACATTTATAATTCGAGACCGCGCCAGTGACAGCTGTGAGGAAGGTAGACAACACCTTCAAAGCCACCTCTGCCACTGCTCATGCGGCAATGCAGACTGGTGCTGCACTCAAGGCATGCTTATGCCAGCCCCCAGCGTCATAGCCTAAGTCTTTCACACCCTTTGCAGGCGCTACTCCTATCTCACACTTCCTTGGAGCTATCGTCAGCGGCAGTCAAGGGGCTCTGACAAGCTCTGCAAGGGAGATGAATTTGCAGGTTGGACATGTCAAGTGGCATGCCACTGGCAAATATGATGTTCGAGGCGTGCGCGGGGAAGAGGTCTGTTTGCGTGCTTTGATGCGTGCATCAGAGTATGCATGTACTATACATGAGAGTAAGCATGAGATTATGTGTCAGAGTATCAGACTGCTGCTGTCGTTTGTGTGTGCATGTTGCTATGCTAATCTGCATGCTGCTCAAGCGATCAACAAGCGAGCTGTACAGCGTAGGGCTGGATTCTGTCTAGCGCCATTTGGTTACCTGTTACCTGACAGCACACATCATGGCTCAAATGGCCGTTGGCTGAGGTTGTGCAGCATTGCAGGGATCAGTATCACAGCTCAAGAGCATTAGCATAGTGGCAGAGCTTGATTCAAACGCATCAGCGCAACAGCTAGAGGATCTCAGGGCAATGGTGCAGAAGCGGAGTATACTAGCCAATACCATTAGCAAAGTCCAGGGCCTAGACTTCATTGTAGAGTACAAGAGCGCTTTCAACTTCCAGTCATCCATGGGCACCCACATGTGAAGTGGGACAGGTTCAGAGACCAGGACATTAAAGTACATGGCAGAAACCCCTTTGCCAGACCATTTGCAGAAAGCTGTGAAGCGAGACACAGGAATCTTGCTGCCAAATTGCTGGCTTCGATGAAGTTGCAGTCAAAGTCGCAACGGCGGATCCCACGAAGTTGCAACCCCTGCAATTATTTGGCCAATTGGTTTGCACCCGTTTGAACTGCTGCCTCCTTCGAACCAGTGCTGTGCCGCAGGTCCGCAGTCCGCAGTACCCGCAGTACGCGCGGCGCAGTACGCGGCGAAAGACCGTTCTGCGGGTACTGCGGTTGAATATTTTGTGGTATTTATTCATTTGAAATAATTCATTAAGTTATTATTTGATACTATACTTGCTGATTCATAAGTATTTCCCCTCTCAAACAAATCAGAAATAAAATATTTGGGAAAAAAACTTTCTTTGCTGAATTGGAATGCCCGCAATGAAAGACGTCGAATGGCACCACTCTGCGTTTCAACAACACAGTGTAACACACTGCGGTACTGCGGCGTACTGCGTATACTGCACGCAGTGCCGCAGATTTCGTCGAGCGTACTGCGGCACAACACTGCTTCGAACTGCTGCATTGCGCTGGCTGCACTGATTAGTCATCACCATGACAGCATTGAAGCTCCAGGTGAAGTAAGGCGCTCACACTGTGACAAACCGAAACAACCCTTGCCATTGCAAAGGCAGCAAGTTTCGCAATGCAGGTGCAGTTACACGCACTCCTCTTCTCGCCAAAGCGAAGCGACGCCCACTCTTGGTCAGGCTTCTGTGCTCAGCACTCGCTCGTACGCAATGACAAACGTCTGCACTTTATACGCTTTTCCACCGGCTCCCAACCCGCAAAAGGCAGTACTGGCCCTTGAAGAGTTTGGCGTTCCGTACTCAGTCAAGACGGTCAACGTCATTTCATGCGAAAACTTGAGCCCTGACTTTCTCAGAGTGAACGCCAGTGGTACCGTGCCTGCTTTGGTTGTCACTGGAAAGCAGCACCAGGTCATTACGGAATCTAGTGAAATTGTGATGTATGCGGCATCGCTGGAACAGCGAGAACAAACTAGTGACCCACTTCTGGTGACGAGATGGGTGTCTGACTTGGACTCCTGGACTGGACCATTTTATACACTGGCGAATGATGCCATGCTCAAAAAAATGATACTGGTTGTGAACGACTACAAGATACAGCTTGCAGAGGCTCGCCAAAGGCACTTTCCTGCACTGAAAGATGCTTATGGCAGAAGTGTTGCACGCTACAGAAAAGCAGGTGAGGCGCTTATAGCACTGCAACGCATCCATCAAACAGCTCAGTGGCTTTTGGCTATGCCACAGACTCACATTGCCTTTGAGCGCTCAAGACGCACTCAAGTGCGTCTGAAACAACCAATTCCAGCACCGCATTGTCCAGGTATATCTGATTGTGATGTCTTCATCTCTGCTTCAGGGATTGCAATTGAGGATGCCCAGACAATGGCAGACAACCAAAAGCAGCTAGTCACCTTGTTGGATGCAGCTGAGACACAGCTCAGCAAAACAATCTTCTTGGCAGGAGACACGTACAGCGCAGCAGATGTGATGCTGACATGCGCTGTTTTTCTGGTAGAGCAAGCAAGCCAGGCCAAGACAGATTTGGAAGCTGCTACACTGGTATTGACAGAACTACACTCCGAAGTGCAGCAGGCTGGAAGACATTCCGATGTGAAAATAGGGTCTGCCTTGCTGCTGTGCAGAGGCCAATGTTGGGGGGGTCTGAGTAAAGCTTAAGCCTTGAGAACCATACACAGCAATTAGACATACGCACCAATGCCAAAACTAAAGTGCACCTTGTCTGCATCCGGCACGGCCAACAGCATCAGTGTCCTGAAGTTCAAATACTTGATACAGTTCTCGTCTCACCTATAAAACTGCCTCCTTTCTGTACAAGTCCATTTGCCCTTTTGGAACAGAGGTGCACCTGGGCTTTTTCAGGCCATGTGCAAAAATTCAAACACAACTGCTTGTGGCCATAAGCTCAGGCCCATGCCAACATTGAGACATGCTATGTTGTTGAACTTGATGATGCCACTGCCAGCAGGCCTAGGCTCAGGAAACTGTGTCCTGTACTCAGTGTACGGGCCGAATGCGCGTGGGGTCTGACCGATTGCCGAAGACTGAATCGAAAGGTCACCGAATGCGATCGAAAGCCCTAAACCACCATCATTTTTTATGGAAGTGGTGTCGAATGGCTAGCCGAATGGTTGTGCACCTGTTTAGGTTGTCACAATGGTATGTTGCATTTC